>Ga0115555_1000403_pt1 | contig 29568 bp, 12 predicted proteins | sample COGITO_mtgs_1104_2_FD_87285 | JGI IMG/M metagenome (GOLD analysis project Ga0115555, IMG submission 87285) | Pelagic marine microbial communities from North Sea - COGITO_mtgs_110407 | ecosystem: Environmental > Aquatic > Marine > Epipelagic | place: Germany:Helgoland, sampling site Kabeltonne... | reverse complement strand
AAGAAAAAAACCGTGTATATATTTAAATTTGTAAAAAATAAAAAACAGAAAAAAGGCCGAATTGTTTTGGCAGGAAACAAAACCTCCTCTTCCCCCCCCACTCCCCCCCCCCCCGCGCCCCCCCTTAAATGCCATACATCTTTCGCAGCTCTCCCAAGGTCTCTTGTATTTTGAAATCTGGGTGAAATCTGGGTGCGCATTCTTGGATCCAGATGATGAGTTTATACCTTCCACTCGTCATCTCCCGCGATGTTTTCCCATCATCAAACTTCCGGAGAATGTTTTTCGTTGCAGCCTGTATGATTTTATTCACCATGTACCCATCGACGTTGCCCACGACGTGCTCAATGGCTACCTCCAATCCGATCTGATCGCTAAATACATATAACAAATCCGCAGACATCCTCGCTATATTGGTGGTGGTGATATTTTCTGACCCATCATCATTTACCGCTGGATCCACTCTGGAGGCAACGTTGGCGTTCAACACTCTGCTCAGATACAAGTCGCCAAATGACCGGCGACTAATAGCGTCCACGGACGTGCACACGCCGTCTTCTCTTCCCTCTATTATCTTCATCAATGCAACACTTGCCCAACCGCAGCAAACAGAATTGTTGCTCTCGTAAAGTTCCCGCCCCGTCGCATCAAGCATGCCAAGAAGAAAAATAATAACTTCCTCGCAACCTCCCTCTACCAGTAGCTGCTTGGTGTCGCGGAGAAATGATCCATCGAGGGTAAAAAAGAAGGCGAGGAGACACGCGCAGATCGGTGCGACTTTACTGTCATTCTTCCCAATTGCAGCAAGGCGGCTCGAGAACGCTCCCACCCCTTCGCCGCCGCCATTCCAAGCCAGGGCTCTGTCTACCGCCCACCTCGTCGAGGCAATGGAAAGGTTTGTCTTGATACAAGCGCGTTCAATGACCTCTACAAAGTTCTGGTTCACCTCCAATATGCTGCCGCTAAAATTTCCCTCAGCGAGCACATTCAAGACAAACTCAGCAGCGCCCCGCATCATTTCAGCACGTGTCGTTCCGCTCAATTGTGCTCTTTTCTTGGTATCGAATATTATATCCAGCAATACGTCGAAACCAAGCAAACGCGGTGTTCCCAGTCGACTCATATCCACAAAGCTATCCCTCCACGTACTTGCAGCACCTGACTCGTCACATCCACCACACACCTTCAAACTCATTTTCAGAAAAGGGTCGGCACCTCCATTCCCATTCCCCTTCCCCTTCCCGTCCCCATTTTTTCCTATCAGATCCCTTGTCAGCACTTCACTGCATACGATGTGCTCAACTATTCCGCTCAACCTACACACACTCGTTGGGAACGCGTCCTTACCCCCTAGCAATACTTCGTCAATCAAATTATTCTTCTCTTTCGCCTGCACCTCTTCCTTATCAGCAACTATTCCTTCAAAGTCACACCCGCAGAGTTCACAGCACTCTTTCAGGCTTACCAACAAGTGACGATAAAGTTGCAGGCTCAAGTCAATTTTGAGTATCCCCCCTGCCAAGCGGAAGAAATTGTAGCTACCCTCTTTCTTGTCTATCGCGCAGATTAGTCTCCAAATGTCAATTAGTAAAACCAAGTTTGTCGAGACAATCTTGTATGGTTTTGAGCTCTTGTCAGAGCTGAGTCTCTCTGCCTGGGACAACTGATCCGCAAGTAGACTACCTAAAATATCCAATCTTTCCCCGACGGAAATAAATTGAACATCCCCCCCCCCGTCTCTTGCAAGCGATTCTAAAAAGAGGTACAACATGCGAAGAAGAGGAGCTTTGAATGCGATCCAGCTTAATCTGCTGTCGTCGAGCTTCAAAGCATTGAAGATTGCGCCGAAGACATTTTCAATGTTGTCTACAACCCCTTTTCTCTCTCCAACGTTCAGGGAAATGTTTTCGACCATGTACCATGCAACAGTAAGGTATAAATCTGCCTTGTTTTTGTCTGTGCTGATGCTGTTGAGCAGAAAGAGCAGGAATGAATTGACGGTCTTGTCTCCTCCTGTCCACCCGCTAGTCACCAAAACGCTGTCGAACATGAAACCGTCGTCGTTTTGCATCCTAAGAATTTGCGGACCCCTCACTTCTGTGCAATTTTCAGCAGCTGCCCCTGTCTTCGACATTTCACCCACCTTCAAGTTCAACTCTTCGGTCTCCTTCTCCAACTTATCGCAGTATGATTCTACTTGGCGACACTCCTCCTGGTTCATCAATGTTGACTTGCTATTCTGGCTGATGATCTCCTTGCTTTGTTCGATTCTCAATACACTCAGCAATAATAGGTGGATATAATGCACGTTTCTATCCACCACAACGTTCTTATACGAATTTCCCCTCCCGTCATCATCGACGTCCATTCTGTTGCTAGGGTTGGCGTTCAACCAAGAATCCAGTGAAGCCACATGCTCTTGTAGAAGTGCCAGCTTTTCTGCCAGAGCAACATTTTTCTTTCCTCTTTTAGCAGCAGCAGCAGCAAAGTCCTTGATGTGAATGTCAAAACTCGTCGCGATTTTGTCAATTTCTTGGACAAACTTTTTAAGATACTTTCTCTCCCATTCTGCCAAGATTGTCTTGTACATACTATTGTCGTTGCTTCCACTCCCCATTATAGTTGCGACGCACTTCATTACCCGAATGGTCGATTCGTTAGGGTGCGTCAATCTGCCTAGTTGCTGCATCAATGCCTTCTTCTTCCCCTCCATCAAACTCTCAGCATCGCCCCGAAGTCGACTCTTCATCTCAATGAGGTGGTAATATGGATTATTCTTGCTCATGAACTCGAGATCCCTGACCGCATTCCTCGCGCTCCTAACAATCTCCTGGTTCCGCTTCACCTTGGCGAGTGCATTGTTTCTCTCGCACTTTGAAATCTCAACCTCAATACTCTCTGCATCTTCCTCGTTGTCATAATCACCACCGTAACCGTTGATTAGAGCAAGAAAGGTGAAGAGACGATGTTTTTCCTTTATCATCTTACAGCAGATGCGTGCTAACCCGAACAAGCAGTCTTCACCGGCGTCACCGTTTCTGGTATATCTTTCGATGAGAGTTGCCCTTACATTTGACAGGAGACTTACAAACGTGTCTAATTGCCTTCTGCTGTTTCCCTCTGACTTGTTGATCTTGGAAAACTTGTCGCACACCAAATCGCCGAGTAGCTTAGGCCCGAAGACGCTCAAGTTCGTGAAGCAAGCCAAATATTTTCCAATGCTCGTTGCATCTTTCAAGACGGATGCACTCAGATTCCTCAGATGCTCCCCGTTATCATTTCCATCAATATCATCTCCCGTTGGCCCACTCTTCTCGATCATCGCGAGGAATATCGAGGAGGCATTTTCTTGACTAATGGGATCTCGGAATGACATCTTGATCAGCTGTGTCATGACATGTCCTTTTTCTCTAAAAAGAGCAGCATTTGCCAATAACTTGTTCTCCCTGGCCTCAGCGGTATTTTTTATAGCCAATGCATGTGCAATAAATCTGCTCAGCGTCGTCAATCGATCAGTGGACAGCAAATTCTTCTCAATTAGAGCTCCGGTAAACTCCAATATTGGGTCGTTGTCTCCTCCTTTCCTGCAATCAATGAGCCAACTTATCTTTTCCTCCAGCAGCAATTTTCGGCATTTCTTCGCTCCCCAGGCTGGCCAGAAATCGATTGAAGGCTCGAAATTCATTATCTCGTTCATAATTTCAAAAGCAGAAAATATGATCGGTTCTCCCAACTCGTCGCACCTGAGTGCTGCACCAGTTACGTTCATAAGAGTGCCCAGCAGCTGTTTGCTGTAGTTGATGAAAAAGCGGAAGATAGCCCCCCGGCTGCTCCCAATCAGAGTTTGAAACATTTTGAAGTAGACCAAAGTGTTCTTCCTAAATTTTTGGGAAAAGTAGTCGCGGTTCAATTTCCTCTTTGCGTCATTCTTCAACAAAGCGTTCTCTTCCTCGTCAAAATTGAAATGCATGAGCCTCTGAACTACAGCCTCCAGACACTTCTTGACATCTTTCCGCTCTGCGTCCGTGCCGCTACTGTCGTATTTACCGCTGACCAAAACCTTCAATATATTAAGCAAGACTTGGCTCCACACGTTTGAGGTCTCGAAGGCGTCTCCATCTCTGTCCAAAAAATTACACACAGACTCTGCTAACTTGGACAAATTGACGAACTTTTTCAATTCAATGCGATCCGTCGAGAGAAGAGAGCTATATAACTCCCCAATGTTGAAGAGGACGGCACCATTTACCTTGCCAGTAGCCGTATTGTTTGCCAAGTCATTCTTGCGTAGGCGCGGGTTGCTTGCAAAGAAGGCGGCGTTCTCCTTTGCGCACGCCTCCGCCGCGTTGAAGAGCTTTTGCATGTCCTTCTCGTTCTTGAAAATTATGTCGAGCGCGTCATCTCTACCTTTGTCCATCTTGCTGCACATGGTCAAGAACTTGATGCTCTTTTCAAAGGCGAATCTAGCCGAGTCTAAGATATCGACGACGCTCATGGCGACCCTCATCATCTTGACAAATTTCATTTCGTCACTGGGATCTTTCTCAAACCGCTCGCACCAGGTCGCAAGGAGTCCAAAAGCTCCCCCAAGAGCGGCATCCCTGTATTTATGAAGCTTTCCCCCGTCATCTCTACTCCCATCAATCTTATCCACCAACATTTCGATGTAACAAAGAATGTCTCCTGAAGGGCGAGAACCTCTCTTCAAACAGACTGAGCAAGAAGACCAGATCACTAACATGTCCTTTCTGATGTCAATGTCGGCGCTGAAAAGCTCGTCCACCTGGAGTTCTGTTCTCTTGTCTTTGCTAAAATACATAACGTCGCCGTTGTCGAAGGTTAGCTGAGGTCTCTTTTTGTTTTTGGTACCACCAAAAGAATTCGCCACGTATTCGTCAGTAATGGTCGTCTTTGTACAAAAGGCAAAACAGAATAACGGAGACTTCCTATTAATCCTGCATTTTACCCTCCTGTTTCCGCTGAAGTCGTCATAGCTTGCGTCGTCGCCTTCGTTCTCGCAAAATTCTAGTAGATCCATCAAAAGGCGGAGAAAGACGCCCAGCATGTCCGCGGTGCTGTCGGATAGAAAATAGTCTGAGACGAATTGTCTGTATTCTTTCTCATCACTACCGCTCGCGTCGGTGATAATGGTAGTAGCCGCGTCCCCAATGTTGTTGTCTGCTCTGCCGTCCTGACCGGAAATAGGAATCATCGTACTGAAAAAGCAGGCCGCAGCATGCCTTGCGAAGAGGTCACTTAAAATAAATTGCTTCTTCTCGCCATCTGTTCCCTCTGCCGGCGCACTCATCCGATTTCCCCGGAGAAAATCTACAACGACTGAGCTCAAGCCTTCGCGGCTATGAAGGGCAGAGCAAATCTCATCCCTCGCATTCTCGTTGTGATTTCTTTTGCATAAGTTGTACAGACAGCCCATGAGATTCTCTTGGATTCGTTGGTGTTCGCGGTGGTAGTCTCGCACGTTTTCATTGCGCGTGACATGATCAAACAGATCCAATAACTTCACATGTATCTCGTCGACGAAGAAGTAATTCGGCGTCTCCGCATCGTCCGCCAGCTTTCGTAGCAATACTGACGCGCTATTCGTCATTTCAAGGTACTTTCGCTCCATGCTGACAACTCCGAGCATGTCATCCAAACGGAGGGTATTTTTGTCCCCTGATTCAACGAACTTGTCGTAGCTGATCTTGCAGCAATCAATCACATTAAGTAAAGCGTTTCGAGTCTGACAGAAGGAACCTTTCCCGTTGTTGCTATCGGCGCAGTTGATGAGCACCCGGATCGCGACTGATACGAATGCATGGATCTGCGTGTCACGAGTGGCAATAATCTTAAGGAGATACAACAAGAGCGATCCTTCATTTCTCTCGGCGTCGAGATTCATTGGAGCAACCACGTGTCTCGCAGCTATATCTCCTTTCTTCTTCCGAGACTCCCTTGGGGTTTGGATCTTTAAATGTTCGTCTTCTCCGTGTGTTCTGTCTTCAGATGTCTTCACGGCCCCAACACTTCCCGCTGTAGCTGCCGATTTCTTGCGAACCTTCCGCATCCGAAAGATAGCCTGAATGCAGGTAGCCGCATCCCTCAGTTGACTCATACGGCGACTTAAATCGTGAACGTGTAGACTTAAGTCGTTGTTAAGGAGCGTTTTAAGGTTGGCGTTTTTCAACGAACAAAGCTCCAAGCAATGCAAAGCGTTCGTCTTGAGTTCGTAAGGGGGGTAGTTGTCTGTCACTACAATGAGCTGTAATGTGAATAGCCCATTTTCAACCACGATGCTGTCAAACTGCGTTTTTTCAGTACTCAACTGCATCTGTCGCTGTGTCTGGCGGACCGTTTGGCTACTTACAATACTGTTGCGCCTTTTAGCCTCGGTAATTTGGACTTTTGCTGCGCGACTTGTGGCACGCCCATGCCTTAGAGCGCGTTGCAGCAGAGTAAGCAAATTCAGAAAAGTCTCCTTCGACAGTAGATAACCGCGATCGTTGTCGTAAAATCGGGAGTACAGGTTGACTGCTGCGACGATTGCTTTCACGCAGGATACAGTGAAGCAACTGATGAGCGTCTTGACTCGTCTGCTATCGTTCTTGCTGCTCCCTTCGTATTCGCCCGTAAACACTGTGAGAACATAGCTAATGTGGTGGATCGTTTTGCACCACTTTCGTTTCTGTTCGTGAGTCAGAACTTTCCCCCCGTCGGCAATATCCAATTTTTTGACCGCGTTGCGCAACGAGTGGTGGAAGTTGACGAACTCATTTTTTACAACCTCAAGCATCATAGCATCGCGGTAGCGTCCAAAGTTGCAAGTTTCGGGGAGTTTTCTGAAACTGATCTGGCCGAGAAATTCGAACGTTATCTCGTGCAGGTTCAAGATCCATTCGTTGTGCTCCTGTATGGTCTCGTCGCTTGCACATAGACGGCAAAGCCATGTAAAAATATTCCTGTGTCTTTTCTTTACTCCTAAGTCAAGGACATTTTGTTCTGCTGCCGTCGTCGTGTTCGTGTCGTCGTCGTTCGCCCTCGTGTTCACGGGAGAATCGACCGTGAGAAAGTCTATCATGTTCCAGTCGGCCATTACCGTCTTCATCTCAATCCTCAGCATGCACTCGAAGGCATCGAGTATGCTGGTCTGGACGTTATTACCCGACGTAGTTTCCTCATGAAGACGTTGGAGGATAACCTCGCTGAAAGGAAATTGCATGCGCGATTTCTCTATCTTGCGGAACAAAGCCATCATTGTCTCGTCAATGGTGAATCCCTTGCTTTGTTTCCTATTGTACTTATAAAATTTGTGCGCAAGCAGGGCACCATGGACACTACTTATTTTGTCTGCCTCGGCATTGCGCGTCATTTTGAATTTCTCCTCGATATCCCTGAGCTGTATGTGCTTACCCTCGATTTTCAGATTAGTTAGGTGCTCGTTGATCTCTTCTAAGATTTGCGCCGGCAAGTCATTGTTGGCAAGGTTGAAGTCAGTTATCGTTTGATTCGAGTTCAGAGCTGACATTATTTCATTCCCCAGCTTGTCTCCGTGGAGGTTGTTGCTGCTAAGGTCGACGCTCGTTAAGGTGTTGTTGTCGTCCAAAATACCGCAGATTGCGCCAGCTCCTTCCACACCCAAGAAATTGAATTGCAAATTCAAGGTGCAGAGACTCTTATTATTCCCCAGAGCGACCAAGAAAACGTCGACACTTGGACCGTCAATCTCGTTCTTACTGAGATCGAGATTGATGAGGGGGCACCTAGTATCCATGATACACTTGGCGAATTCGCCTGCTTGGGATCTGGTCATTTTTAGGCAAGTCCTGTCACTTAAATTGAGCTCTTGCAAAGTTCGGTTGGTGCCGCCGCTGCCCCGAAGGACCTCGGCAAACCTAGTTATCCCACAGAATTGCTCCCCGCCTTTCGTCGAGTGGGAATCGTGCATCAATTCGTTGCCGCTCAGGTTCAAGCTGCGAAGGCCTTGGTTTTTTCTCAGCGCCTCTGCAAGGTTCGCGCCACCGACGCTGTCGATGTTGTTCCAGGATAGATTCAAGGTTTTGATGGTTATGTTGTCATTCAGGAGCCGGGCAAACGCTATGGCGCCTTCCTTTCCGATTGCGTTATTCGCCAGATTCAGCTCCTCGAGGCTATAATTTTGCCTGAAGGCGCTTACGATTGCGGCCGCTCCTCTACCACTTATGTGATTGCCGCTGATGTCGATCTTTTTCAAAAATGACGAGTTGTACTTGAGCAGGGATGCCAAAAGCTTGCTCCCAACAACGCCAAACATGGCATTTACGTGGAGAGATGTTCGGAAAACGTTCTCGCAACGTGATTCATCCTCTGTAACGACTCCAATTTCGTTTCGCGGTTTAATGGGCCCCGAAGTGTTCGTCATTGAAGAATCGGTTCTGGACCGTGAATCGTGGTCGTGATATTTCTCCACGGTAAGCTCGTCTTGGAGAAAGTGCATGTTAGCTAGCTCTTCAGTTGCCTTCGAGTCCACCAAGAACTTTACCTCATACTTTGCTGGGGATTCCGGCTGGAGATCGCTGCCTCGTACAAAATGCTTGGTATCCACTCTTATGCTTAGTGTCTCTTCACGGCCAGTCATTATCTTGACATAAAAATGGCTTGCATTGTCCTCACAAACCTCGGCAAAATAGTAGTGTGTCTCAGAGGCTAGCCTTTGTTCCTCTTTTGAAATGAGGTTCATATTTAGGTGTTTGATAGCGTTGGAAAGACGGTTCTTCGCCTTCGTTACAATACTGGTGCTCGTTGATGGCCCAGTGGTTTCCGATGGCACGGAAGGCTTCGAGGTTCCTCGCGCAAACATGTTCAAGATGTCAGGTGCTACAAAATTCCTCAGGACGAAGGCTGTTTCTAAGTATCTTTCGCCATCGACTGCGCATGCTGTCGCTAAAGTTGGACTCGAGCTACCGTCTTGCCCTTCGTCGACTCTCTTCTCTAGAACCCAACTGAACTCTTCATCTGCCATTATATCTTCAATGGGAGAACTAGCCTGCAAGTCTATCAACTCGTTCACAAGATAAACTTTCAGGAATTTCTTCGCCGGATCTTTGTTGAGGAATGTTGTGCGAACGCCGCCAGCGACTGTTAGATCAACTGATATGAAGAAATTTCCGATTTCGGCCTCCAAGCCAACGACGTTGAAAAGTTCATTAGGTCTCCTGCAATCCTCAGCACACCGTTTCCACCGAGAGATGGGAATGAGACTAAATTCTTGAAGATTTGTCCTCAAATTACTGAGAATCTCATTCTCGATTGCCTCACTTTTTAGGATCGCTCTCTTCTCGCTCTTTGTGAGAATTGTCTCCACTTGAAATTCACCCACGACGTCTGAGAGTTTTTTATCAATGAAGGGAAGGACGCGTCTTGTGCTCTTGTTTACGTCCATAGTTAAGGGATTTTGTTCGGCAAGGTTGGGATTCTCGTCGTTACCTAGAAGGTTTTCATTTTCTGCATTATCGTCGCCGTTATCCTCCGCATTAATCTCGTTGCTTGCGCTCGTCACAATTTCAACCCCTTCAAAGCTTCCGGCATTTTTGTGGACGTGGGTCACACACGCGTCTTCGTTGTCACCTACATTGATGCACACCATGGCTTCAAGGTCAGCCAACTTGCTCACCTCCTTCAAACAGAAGTCCTCGGACAAGCTGCACTTCCCAAAATCAATAAATTCGAGGACGTTATTGTTACAGTCGATTATTTTCCTGATCCAAAATCTCGCCCCAGTCTCGTGCAAGTCATTTTCGTAGAGATACAAATTTTTTATCACACTATCTGTTCCTCCAATTTCGGCAAGCGTTTCGCTCAGTTCAGATGTGATGCCTGTCTTGCTTAGATTGAGCGTGATGATGTTAGTTCCTTTCATGTGCTGGGCAAAGAGAGGGCACGTCTTTTGGTTGAAAAACATGAAATTGCTGCAAAGATTTAGATCGGTAATACTCTGAAGTCGCCTCGTCTGGAAAGCCTGGATGAGATGAACTGCGTCAGTCTGACCGAGGTTGTTGTCGGATAAGTTTAAGGAGGTCAGGTTAACTCGGTAGTTTGCGTCTGTAAAAGTTTGGGCTAATTTTCGGATCGGTTGAAGAGTCTCAAGCTCCTCGTTGGTGTTCAAGTTACAACCGGCGAGTTCCAATGTGGTGATAGAGGCTGATTTTCCGACAGCTTTGCACAGATCCTCAAAACCTGAGAGGTCAAAACGATTCTCCACATCTATGGGCTTCTTCTGTCCGTGATTCTTGCCTACTACGTAGGCATTGTCGTATTCGCCAATTTCACTACTAACCGATTCATCATCGCTAGACGATGCGGGGTCTTCCTCTGCAAAATTTGCCATATCCACCTCCTCCCCATCCACTCCGTCCTCATCCGCCTCCTCCGTTGATGACTCACGCCCCGGTACGGTCTCCCGTTCGGCCCACGTATTGTAACTCAGTTTTAACGTCTTCAAAAATATGTTGGGCACCACAAAGCGACTCACATATTTCAAAGAGTTGGACCCGAGGTTATTTCCTTCCAGGTTTAGTTCGGTCATATTTTCATGGTTAAACAAAGTTGCAGATATCAAACAAATGTCGTTCAAATCCAAATTTTGACAAGGTTGAGAGCTGTCCTCGAATGCATCGCCAAAAGGTGCCTTAGTATCTGTCTCCTTGATGCCCCAACCGTCCGTCAAAAAAAGTGACTTGAGAGAGTGTCGCTTTCGTCTGTCCCTAATATGAATAAGCTCGCCTCGGAAGCGAGTTAAATACTTGGCCTGCCGTGCGAGAAGGCTAAAAAAGGGTCGAAAATAGACATTCTGCTTAGATACATCTGAAAGGGCTGGGTATGCTCTCATCCACTCATCAACCGGGTTGCCGCTCGAACTGCTCGAACTGCTCTCGTCTACTTCGTCATCATCCGGAAGTGTTGTGAGGTCGACGTATTTATTGGCATAATGCGAAAAAGAAAAACCGATGGAAGCCCATTGGACCTTAGTGAGCGCTCGTGACTCGGTAACAGGGCCTCCTGAATCGGGGTTTTCGACGGCCAAAGGAATTTTGCAATATACGTTCCTGAGCACCTTGCAGAGGAGAAGCGGGAATTCTGGGAAATTCGAGGTGAATTCTTCGTCGCTAAAGCACGCCGTTTTCTGTAGGTGCTCCTTTATAAAGAGGAGCAACACTCTGTCGGCATTGGAGTTATTCTCGACCTCGGGGACCGCAGCAGACATGAGTAATTTCGCCAAGTAAATGTATTTTTCTTTCATAGCGTCGAAGTCACCTCCATCGTTGCTCCTCAGCTCTTCGTCCCACACCTGGTCGACAGCGGGGTTCGACCGAAATATATTATTCAGCCTTTTTTCGGCTATCTCTGCCAGCTTGGCCTTGTTCGTCACGCTGTCGAGCTTAAGCTCGTCTCCGTCTTCCCCTACTCCATCTTTTCTGAGATCTAGTCTCCCTACTGGTATCCCGTGCTCAAAAGCTTGTTCCAACAACAGCAATGCCCCCTTCACACTGATCGGATTGTTTCGGAAATCAAACTCATAACTCCGGTGATTTCTTTGGACAAAGGTGGTACCTGAGGTCTTACCACTACTGGTGTGACTGTCTTGGGGCGTGGTGTTCGCAAAGTTATCGTCAGGGCTACTGTTATCGGTACTCGACAGGTAGGCATCTCTTTTTAACTTGATATGAGCAAGAGCTGAGCATAACGACACAATACTGTCATCGCCAAAGATATTGTCCTTCAGGTTGTATATGAAAGGTGTGTTCTCTTCCGGCAGCGAGGAAATCATGTTGGCAATTTTTTCCAAAGCGACGTCGGTCAACTTTAGCCCCTCCCCCAAATTTGGTCCGAGCTCGAGGCGATTAATTCGGGAGTCGTAGCAAAACGACTGCGCGGTCATGTAAGCAACCAAACTCCCATATTCACGCGTATTGGTCACCGCTCCTATTATTTTCAAGTCTTGTTCATCTCCGTCTCCATTCACTATAAATGGTTGCAGAAACGACCATGAATTGTTAGTTTGGTCGTTGAGGGTGGGATTGGAGATCGCCTGGGATTCGGACAAGCTCATATTGGGTTTCGTTGTCTTTTCGATGCGATTGCTTTTCAAAAGTCTCGCCACTTTCGACTCTCCCTGTAAGTGCGAGAAAAACAGCTCGTCCTGGTAATTGTGCTCGCAAACAAAGGCAAGGGAGGAACGGAGCATTTTCATATGACTGTGATTGTTGTAGAAACGCGACTTTTCGTCCATGCGAGCTGAGAGATAAACGAGAAGCGAGACATCCTCTCTCCTTCTAGCCCTGCAGGCGTGAATCAGGCTCTCGATCTGCAAGCAGCTGATGGGCATGAATTTTTGGTCTCCTGGTTTGATGCTAGCTTGAAAGTTCGCTCCGGCCTGCTCAATGACGCGAGCACAACGGAGACTCCCAAATTTGTAAGCAATATGTAGTGGCGCGTGGCCTTCTTCGTCCAGCATATCTAAGGGCGCACCATTCATGATCAAAGCATCGAGAAGTTGGTGATTTCCTGCGGCTGCCGCTGCGTGACACAATGTCCAACCAACTTTTTCCTCAATCAGTCTATTTACAGAGTGAGATCTCTTCCTGATCTGATTTATCTCCTCGAGACGCGCACTGGTCAGGATAAATCTAAAATCAATGTTGCCATAAGCCATGATACTGAGCACCCCATTGTTGTCATTGCTGATCAAAGCCATGAATAATGCAATCGTTCGCTTCTCCGAGGCTCCCTCGATGTCTTTCTTGTACTTCTTTCGATATTTGTTGAAACTTGCCCTCATTTTCAAAAGCTGTTCAAGAAGATCATAAGGGTCAAAGGAACGGATAATCATGACAAAGTTGACGCTGTTTACGAAGAGAAGGATGAGCATCGCCAAGATGTCGGTAGCAGCACCGGCCGCCTGTTCTTCTACACATATGCCCATGAGGATGTTAACGACGTTTGTGAAGCGAGTTGCCTTGTCGGCGGCATCAAGATCACTGTCACGGAAAGGGGCAAACAAGACGGAGAGAGAGAACATAATAGTCAGTAAAGCCGCAGAGTAGTAGAGAGCCTTCACAGGATCGAAGAAGGTGACGAAGAATATCAGGAGCCCTCTCTCTGTGAACTGAGACAAAAACTTCCAGTACCAATACTTGTCATCGTAAATAGAAAAAAGAACATCGACAGCCTGACCATGTCGCCTATTTTTGTCTCCCGAATCCGTAAACATCGAGTATGAAGTCGCTGCCAGCTCCTTCCTAAGCATCGTTGCTGTTTCGAGCAGAGACTTCACCCTCTCCAATCTTACTTCGCTGCAATTATAGCCTTTCATGTAACCAATTTCTGATTCAACCGCTGCTTTCAGAAAGCGTTCTACACACATAGCTTCCAGCAGATCGTTTTTAAATTGGCGACTAGCATCAAAAAAATCTCTTTTGGTGCGTTGTTTGTTGAGGCTCATACCATCCTTTTTTGGATTGGTATTCGGCTGCTCCGCGTATGAATCGGTCTCCGGCTTAACCTCTTCATTACTCTCAAAGTCTGTTAGTGCCCCTTCAGTAGCGCTAATACTCTTCGTCCTTGTGACTGCGACATCTAAGGCATTTTTGCTGAGATTTATGCTCGCCCCATAGCTCATCAAGGTTATTACATCATTCAGGGGCGCAGATTGGGAGCTTTTCGTCAGAATTGTACTGCCTTCAGACTCAGATGGTTTAGCCAATATTTTCAGGTCCTCTATATTCGTTGGCTTTGAAAATTCGTCAATCTCCACGTCTACGGCATTTATAGCGTCAAAAATCTCAGCTCTGTCCCTCATTTTGGCCGTAATTTCTTCTGAAATATGGTATTTCTCGTGAGAGAAATAACTTCGCAGTATATTTTTCTCGTCTTCGTTAAGATTATCCAGATAATAAGTGTACACCTCGTCGATCATTGCCAGTTTATCGCTGACGTCTTCTCGCGCGTTTTCATCACTCTCTTCCTTCTCGGAGGAAGTCGAAGCAACCCGATCAGACACATGCTGCGCCCAGAAAAGTGTTTTTTTCCACAACGCCCCTACCTCCTTATTATTCGTACCTCGTCGTCCATTAAAGTTGGCCTCGTTGGCGCAGCGGAACATCTTGCTTAGCGAGCACGCAAGTTCAAGTCTTGCTGCCGAGTTGTCAAGGCCAAACTTTGTCTTGTAAAGTTTAAATTTCTGGACGGCAATGGCAAACGTCCCTTGACGAAATGAGAGGCAGCTGCAAGACCTTCTGCCTTCTCTTTCGCCTGGTAGTTGTCCATTGGTACTTATTATCTTGTCCTGCAAATTCTTTTTCTGCTCTTGGAGAGACTCCAGCCCCTCCTCAAGATCAGCAATGTCCTCTTTCGTACTTTCGTCATCATCAATGTCGCGGCCTTTTTTCCTCACAAATTTGATCAACTTCCGAATCGCGCCAATCAATCCCGTTCCATCGATACTACTCTTACTCTTAGTTTTTTTAATTGCGGGTGTGAGCTTTGATTTTAGAAATAAAAGCTTCTCCTCTGCTAGAGATATTTCCTTTTCGCAAATCTCCAATTCTTTGATGTTGGCTTCTGGGTAAAGTCTAGCTATAAGTTTGAGCGTTTCGATGATAAATTCTCGTCGATTTCTCTTTCCCTCTATCACCTCCAACAATTTTCTGTTGTTTTTCACTTTAATGAGGCTCCAAAGTGTTAGAGTGTTGAAAAGATTGTTCAGCTTTTTGTACAAGGTCTTCTTCCGCGTTGACAAAGTCTTTAAAAGCACTTTCTTCTCAAGCTCGCTCTTCTCCTTCTCGATGAAGCTAACGACTTCCGTCGAGCGCACTTTCATAAGCTTGTTCTTCAGGGTGCTTTTCTCATATTTGACCTGTGGTCTATCCTGTTGTTGGCGGTGCTTGTCGTGCAGATGGTGTTGCTGCTGCTGCTGCTGCTGCTGCTGCTGATGCTGCTGATGCTGCTGATGCTGCTGCTGCTGCTGATGCTGCTGATGCTGCTGATGCTGCTGGACACGCCGCTGTAAGGTCACCTTGTGGTTCCTCCCGTCGCCTTGATACTTTTCCATGGCCAAAATATTACTTCTTGCCTGACGAAGCGCAAAGACGTTTTTCCTCGCTAGTAGTCGTCTAGCATGCCGCTGGATCACGGTGGAAGCCCATTCGATGCGCTGCTTTTCTTCTATCTTGTTTTTGCGCAGCCAGTGGACCCGCTTTCGCGATATAATGAACAGAAAACCGGGGACTCCAAGGATAAAAATTACGGCCATCACTGCAAGCGGCAGGCCGTAATAATAGTCTCGCACAACTTCGTATTCAGTATAAAAGTAGTGCGTATCGTTCTTCCCGTCAAATATTTTTGCCTTCCAGGAAAGAGGAGAGGTGGAATTGATGCGCACCGTTGTGTTCCGGGGAGAAAGATCACTGAAAGGGTTAAGTTCGTCCTTTACATTTGTGAGAAGGACCTCACATATGGGTAAATACATCACGAGAATGCAAAACAGCACCAGCTTTCGTTTCCAGAGTTTCATCAAGTGAAAGAATTCTTCCTGAAAAGCCAACTTACTATTTTTCAAACACTGAAGATAAAGTGCTCTTCCAAGGATAATATTCGCATAGGATAGGAGGAAAAAAAACCAAACAGGAGAAATAATCATGACTAGGAGGCCGACGGTGCTGCCTGGGGGATACTCGAAGAACCATGAGAACACTATAACGGCAGTGAACAAACCCATAGTAATGTTAGTAAAGTAATTCTGAAGGTTGACCATGATTCGCGGCCAGGTTTCGTGGAAGTCATCCTTGAATTTGTGAGAGTTGAGCCACATTCGCTCAGAGACATGATAGAAGAGGAGGGAAAACACAAACGGGGAGGATAGCCATAAGGCTTTGTAGTATCCGTCCAGGTTTGGCAATACAATAGCGAAGTCCATGCTCAAAGGAGAGAGGATATTCTCAACAGAGTACTTTTTCCACTCTTCCGGCCAAGGCAGTTCCAAGTTTTTTACTTCGTTCACCACTTGGCTAAAATGCATGGCGATCTCCAGCTTTCCTACACGAGTCATCAACGACGCCATTGCCTTATAAGCGGAAGACTGCACATTTGAGACACCCAGCTCCTTTACCCCACGTCCCTCAATGAAGGAAGATGCCTTGTCATCCACCGCCTTGCTCTTCTTCAACAAAATGCTCTTCTTCCTGTTTGATTCGCTACTCTCAAGGTTGTGGTACTGCGCCTCGACAGCGGGAGACGCAGGACGAGGAGAAAGATTTTCTTTCCCCTGATCTTCTCTTGAGTTGCCCGAGACGGGCACAACAATTACGTCGGACTTGCCCATCTGTTGAGGGAAAAAATGGAAGTAATTATGTAAAATGATTGTAAGGATTGATTGTTCAAGAAGTAGTTTTTGCAGGGAAACTCCTTTGAGCACGTGTTGGGGAAAAGCGAATTCCAGGAAAATAAATTTCCAAGGTTCATAGCTAAGCAAAAACATTCCTTTACAAAATTAAATCATTCCCTCCTTCTCCCTCTCCTTCCCCCCTTCTTTTCCCCGGCCTCGCCGCTGATATTGTTGCTGCTTTCACCGCTTGTGGTACTGGTCTCGCTCGCAATGCTCTTACTGGCTGATCTCGATTGGGACACATTAGAATGACCCATGGTGATCCCACCAATTTTTGTGACAGCAGCTCTGGGAGGAGCAGCACTTCCTCCCCCAACAGAAGAAGAATGATCCCTCGCTTCCCTTTTTTTTGCCGCTGACTTGCGTTTTTCTGCGTCAACAACTCGGAGAATGGCACCTTTTAAGCTCATTGTAAATTTGCTTAACACACCAAAGAGCTCCACCAATTCAACACCTTCCTCGTCCTCTCCGAGATACTTGCATAACCCTTTGAATTTAGATTCCATGCTTGCGAAAGTTACCTCAGTAATCGCGGTCTTCTTTTTTGCTCCATCTAAGAACTTTCCAAGCTCGTTAATATTTGCGCTCTTTTCAAGGTTGACTGCATTGTCCTCCTCATCCTTCAGCTTGGAAAGACACTTCTCAAGCACAGTAACGCTTCCCTTAATTTTCGTAAAGCTCGTCCTCAGCGTACTAAAACTTTTCCTGGCAGCCTCGTTAATGTGAGGGAAGTCGTCGACGACTTCGAAAAGGTCCCTCATGTTCTCCATTATGCTTTGGACAACATAGTCAAGCAAAGTATCTCCCCTATTTGTTTTTGTTTCTGTCAGTTTGATGAGACCACCCAACCTGAAACCCCCCGCTGCACCCTTAGCACTGCCTTTGTTGAGCTCATTTCCAAGCCTCAAGATGATGCCTAGCAAAGCGCGGAACCTGCTACTATTTTTCACCTCTGCCGCTGCTTGGAGTACCATGTCGATGTCTTCTTCCAGCTGACCGATTAAATCCTCAAACGTGTACCGGCACTGCAGCGCGAGCAACCTCTGTTTCAACAGTGGGACTTTTGATACGTGGTAGATATATAGTTCTGCCTTGCCCAGATTTTCCTCCTCGTTCCCAGCGACCTCCATGTACTTTTTTACGACTGCGATTTCATCCATCTCGGGAACAAAGTCGAGCAGACTTGTGATACCACCTATGCCAATAGATTCTCCGTCCATATCAATCAGGATCCTCTGTATCTCCGTCATGCTCCGCTTTCCAAATTGTGCGAGCATTACGTTCATGTTCATACTTCTTTTGCCGTCAATCAATGACACTTTTGCGCCCTTTTTAGATTTACCCTCCTCTTTACTCTCTTTCTTTACGATCTTGGATATTTCAAAGTTGTCCTTGATGTCTGGAAATAACTCTGTCAAGGTTTCTGGTGTCTCCTCATTAGTTTCAATGTCGCCCCAGATCGTATCTTCGGTGCTCTTGAGCACCTCCCAGTGCAACTTTTTCATCTGCGGCCCCTTTGGTTCATCCTTTTTAACCGGGCGCTTAAAGCCCCCCTTTGCACCGCCCTTTTTCAGTGTTGCACCCGCGAGCATTGCCGCGAGGGGCGACCTGGGTAGATTGGGCTTCGAAGGGGCCCCCTCGCCGCCTTTCTTACTGTCGCCGTCGACTTTATTTCTGTTCGCGAAGAGAGCTGCGAGGGGTGACTTAGGCAGCATCGATTTCTTCGGTGGCGCTCCCTCCTCGATCTTCGTCTCCTTCTCTCCGGCCTCGCTCTTTTTTGCTTGCGCCTCGCTCTTTTGCTGCTCCTCCAGCACTGTTTTTTTGCCAATATCCATGAGCTCCTCAACTGACAAGGACCTGCCGCCAACTTTGATTACTCCTCTATCCTCCTTCTTATCTTGCTTTTCAGCACCATTGATGTTGGTGCTTGAGGCAGTAACATTGCCAGCAGGTTCTCTGCTCATTTTATTCTGCTGCTCTATGTGCAAATAGTAGTACTGGTAATAATGCTGATATTTTTGAACGTCTTCAGGGGTCCACTCGGTTGTGCCAGCGCGGTCAGGATTGCCACTGATCTCCTGGATCACAGCTGTTTGGGCATAATACTGCGCGTACTGAACTTTCTGCTCTGTCGTCATGTCTACTTTATCCGCTGATGACGATTCCGTAGCTGATGTCGAAGTTTGCGCTATTGACGACTGCGCTTCTTGTTGAGTTTCCACTTTACCGCTTTCGTTGGTTTCGTTTCCCCCGGCGATCTTAGGAGCCTTCTCTTCCTTGTTAATTGTTTCCCGACGCTCAAGCGAAGCGTGATCTCCGTTCTCCTGGGTATATTTAGCTTCCCGACCCTCCTGTTCTTTGATATCTTTGGCAATGTTGGCCTTTATTTCGTTCCCCAGAGAGGGCGAAGACTGCCACCACTCAGTCAGGCTTTGCCTTCGTGGCCTTAGCTGAGATGGATCTCCCGGGATAAACTCATCGTCGTCACTGTCGTCCTCGTCCTCGTTCTTGGAATCCTCTTCGTTGGTGTCAGCTTCATCATCAATCGCGGGGGGAGGTAATGGCATTGCATTTCTGCTCTCCGCCTCGGCGAGCTTCCTCGGTTGACCGTCCTCGTCGAGCGAAAACATAGCCGGTATTATCTTCTTCTTGTTCGTTACCTTGTTGTTTTTTTTCCCTGTGTCCTTCCTCTTCGGTGGTGATGACGACGGCGGTGACGATGATGATGAAATCGGAGGGGGTTTTGGCTTTCTCGTTTTCTTTTTCTGTGAAGGTTTTGCCTTTGCTGCTTTCGATAACACGTTTGCATCCTCCCACTCCTGTGTGACGCTCGATCTCCGGAATACGCTAGAAATAGCTGCTTTCATCGCATCGTCTGAGGGCTCCTGAGTTGAAGTGCCCTCCACCACCTTTTCCTCTTTTTCCTCCTCCTGTTGCTGTTGCTGCTGATCACTTAAGTCCATACTTCTTCTATCACTGACGTGTTTCTCGGTAATTCTTGCCTCTTCCTCCTCCAGACTCAATTTCATGAGATCGGTAGCCTCTGACGCAACGATCTCGTCCAACTCCTCTATGATGGCAGTCCGTAAATCCGCGTCGTTCTCACAGAGGGCAACCAACTCGTTCTTACTGACGACTCTTTGTGACGACGCAAAACGCATTACTTCCTGACTTACTTCAATCGTTGTTCCACTTGTACTCCCTATCTCATCCAGAGCCATCATTACCTCCTCCTTGGAATATAGAACATCATCATGGCCACCCTCGGGCTGGCCCTTGTTTTCTTTTTCGCGTCTCACACGCTGCATGTTTACACCAGTCTGCTGCGTTAGAGGGTGGCCAATTCCGAACTTCCGCTTTAAGATAGCGTGCGCGTTGCTGTAGTGAAGGAAGGCGAGAGTAGAATTATCGTCCATTTCCTCACACTTCCCGATGGCTATCTCCGTCTGTGCTACCTTGTCACTTCCATCCCTAGTTAATTCTTTCCTTAATTGCAACGCTAGGTTGAATTGAGCACGCGAATCTTGTAAGTTGCTCATAAGACGGTACACAAGACCAAGATTGTAGTGGGCATCGGCCGTGCACTGGTGTTTTGGTCCCAAGTTTTTTATCCGGTTCTGGAGCGCACGACCACAGAAATCCAGTGCAAGCTTCAGCTTTCGTTGAGATGTGAAGTAAGCAGCAAGTGTAGTGTAACAGTCTGAGGTTGCAAGAGAATCGGTGCCATAATTGTGCTCTACCAGAGTGATGAACTTGGCAAAGATTGATTGGGAATTTTTTGGGTTAATTTGGTGTGTCAATTCAGCCAGAAGCTGGGTAAGTGCCACCTGAGACGAAACTGCCCTTAGCTCAGTACTCATCCAATCGAGCGCATCATTCGTTAACTCTTCCAGCGTTGATACGGCTTGGTGCTTCTCCCCCTCGGTGATGGAGCTTATCACTTGGTACAGTTTGTTTGACAACTCAGTGCTGCTCATTCTCTTCTCTGGAAGCATCATCTTTATCCAATTTTCCGGCAATCACAGAATACTTGTTGAGCTTACAGCATATACAGGAATTAATTATTGATAGTATTGTGTTGTTCCGTTCCAGTTAAGCAAGAAATTTTCGCTCCCACAACCTGAACACGCCCAAAAAATCTGGAAAAAATGGCTTTCGCAGTGGAAAAGTTGGAAGAGCTCTAGCGCAACAGTCTTTACCGATTTTTCATTGAAATAGCTTCAGGTCACATCCAATTGTACTCACTGATAGCTACAGCGACCAACAATACTCGTCGCAACACTTCCACCTTAAACGGACCAACTCAAAGTAGTGAAAACGCCCCTTTTCACGTGGCTATAACTTCTCCTCACGTCGACGAAAGTACGAGCCGAGCTATACGAGAAGGTCACCTTTGTCCTTGCCAATCCGCGAGTCCGCAGAGGTCAAATCTACCGCCTTGGGCTTGTTCACTGCAGTCTTGAAAGTAGGATTTCTCGTTGTCACCGAGTTATAGTGGTACAAATCTCGTTAATAAAAATTCGAAAATTATCCTCGGTAACAAAACAGCTACCCCAACGCATGTTCTGAAAAGCAGGTGACCGAGTGCAATTTGGTCCTCTTCTTCGGCACCCATTTCCCATCCTTTTGCGATGATGACTTCTGAATTGCCCGTATCCTGGCCCACAAGCAACTCCAAATCCTCGGAGAAGGAGAAGGAGAAGGAGAAGGAGAAGGAGAAGGAGAAGGAGAAGGAGAAGGAGAAGGAGAAACATAAGAAGAAGCATAAGAAAAAGAATAAGAAGAAAGAAAAGAAGAAAGAAAAGAAGAAGGAAAAGAGACGAAAACGTAAACAAAGCTACAGTGACAATTCGGATATGGAGGAGCCAAAGGCAAAGAAGAAGCGGAGAAGAGGGGATGATGATAGTCGTCATGCTATTGTTCCTACTGAAAATTCGTTATTGGCCCCTGCGAGGTCGAATCGCTCTCCTTCTTTTCATGACGATACTGTTGGTCACTACAAGGGTGGGAAAGGAGATTTAATCGGAGGTAAATATCTGATTTGGGGAGATATAGGATTGGGAACATTTGGAAGAGTGGTGGTATGTCGCGATAATAGCTGTGAAGGTAGGAATGTGGCGATAAAGATCATTCGCGACGTGTCTCGTTATTATGACTCGGCGAAAATTGAAGCATCAATCTTGCGGACGATTAATTCTATCACTAGTCGAAGCTCCAACCTTATTGTTCGGCTTTTGGATACTTTTGACTTTTCGGGTCATTATTGCCTAGTATTTGAAAACTTGGGTTTGAGCTTGTATGAGTATCTGAAAAAAAAAGATTACAGACCGTTTCCATTTGGTTGCGTTTGGGAGTTTGCCGAACAACTCCTTGAAGCTGTGGCCTTTCTGCACTCCATCAGATTGATTCACACAGATCTGAAAACAGAAAATGTGCTGCTTTGCGGTTCTCGTGAAATTAGTCCTCCTCAGAGACAGAAATCCGAGCACCCTCAAAAACAGGATAATTACGAAATGATTCCCGCTTCTCGTTCTATTAAACTTATCGACTTTGGGAGTGCAACATATGACGACCAGCACAAGTCCACTGTCGTCAACACACGTCAGTATCGGGCGCCAGAAGTCATTTTAGAGTTGGGTTGGAGTTATCCGAGTGATATATGGAGCCTTGGCTGCATTATCGCTGAACTACTCTCGGGACGTTTGCTCTTTTCTACGCACGATAGCATAGAGCATCTCGCCCTGATGGAGCGAACAGTGGGGAAGTTTCCAACCGGAATGGTCCGGCAGACGATGAAAAGTGCGCACTTTGGTCGGGACGGCTGGGTCAGAGATGAAGATTTCTTTGACAGCGAACTGGAGTATGTGAGAAGTTGTCCTACCCTGGCATCACAGTTTAGAAATTGTCCTCGAGACCTTGTGGACTTGATGCATGACATGCTGGTAATTGATCCACACAGCAGGATCACTGCTCCGGCGGCATTAAGAAAATATTTCTCGCGATAAAAAAAAGGCAAATTATTTTCTTCGACGGTATTTTCACTAATTTTATGCATCATTTCGTGTCATGGTCTTTTTTTGTTGGTTGTTTTTTTAGATTCTTCTGTTTCCATATCATGTGCTTGTTTACATTTCTGCAGTACAACAGCGTTCACTGAGGTATTTCTGCTGCTACGAATAATTTTTTTTCAAATTAACATTTAATTCACAATAGTCCAAGAAGCAGAAGATAGATACCGACAAAATGTGTATCTACCGGTCGTTCATCAAGGGGAAATTTCCTAAAAAGGAAAGAGCGGAGGACTGACGTTGTGTTACAGTCAGCTAACGAAAGCAGTACGAAGAGGGGCCACCCTGGCTTTTGCTTCGGGAAGTGTTGTCAAATTCAACGTCGTTTTGGTTGATCCTGACATCACTGCCGGTCCTGGTGATGATATTCTCGAATGAGGAATTGGCCTGGTGACGGTAGATTTCTATCAGGCCTGGGAGCTTAAGGTTCCGCTCGAAATGAGTCTCGGGCGCCTTTCCCACAAAAAGTGTGTTGATAGGTGGTGGAGCCTTAGCATCGGGAATCTTCTGGAAAAGATCTCTGCCACCACCCTGGGGGGAGGGGGCACTGGTTGAAAGTGGGGATGAATATGTGCCAAAGGAGTTATTTCTGTGGATGAAGGGACATATCTCTATGATCTGGCAGCTGTGCCCCCGTTCACATGGTATTTTCATGTAATTGTCTGGATGATAGTCCCTCTCCTCAAAGCTATGACAAAATCCGCACCGAACGCCCAACTCGCAACTGTTGATCACGAAACCGTCCTTTTTGACGACCTTTCCGCACATAACCCCGCAATAATCGTACTTGTAAGGGTTTCTACGGAGCCAGGCATTGTTCTGTGTGTCATGTGCAAAGGCGCAAAGTTGGTGATCGTGGACGTACTTTTTCTCGCAATAAGATGTTCGGAATCTGTCGAGATCCCTCCTGTTCATATGTGCCTGGTTGAGGCCCTCGCAGAAGTTACTTCCGTCGCTTGAAGCAGCTATACTCCCGGTGTCCGTGGACGAGGACCCACTAGTCTCCATCAAAGACAGGGAAGTTAGTGAAGTAGCAGGGCTAAGTGCGGCACTTGTTGGGGAGGAAAGGGTATTTAAGGAGATGTTGCTGTTACTGTTCGAGCACGGGGTCGATGCGATAGAAGAAAACGATTCCCCGGAACCTGCTGTGGATGCTTGAGGTGACAAACTGCATGCTAATGCACTACTTCCAACTCCATCTGTTGTGGCAAAAAATAGCCGCCAGTCCTCTTCCGTCATTTTTATCTCGGCACTCCTCGCCATGTCTCGGATGAACTCATTCTGGGCTAGCATAACGTCGCTGCTGCACCGAACATTGTCGTTGAAACAGAGAGTCACCTCATTGTTCTTGTTGATGTGCTTGTGGTGTTGGTTTTGAGGATTCGGGGGGATTTGAGGATTTTGCGGCAAGGCAGGAGTGACCAAGTTTTCGCTGATACCGCCCAAATTGTTCAAGATGTTCGTCCAAGGGTGACACAGCTCCTCGAGGAGAGGGCGCTCCTCTGGAATCAGCTCAGATCTGAACTTCACAATGAATTGCTCCCCTGTCTCAATTTTACCGTCAGGAGAAGGAATGATGTAGTGAAAGCAGCTATTCAAAACTATCTGCATGCAGCGATTCACCTTTGTTTTCGTGACATAGTTTGAATCAATCAGGTCCTTAAGACAATGGTGAACGTTGGCCTGGAGGAGCTGTCGATGGAAGAAGCCAATTTTTTCTGCCAGATACTGCAATTGTGTGTGTCAAGGGGACAGAGTGACGAGGCGAGGGGATTGATTGATTGTTGGTTTTTGGTGATTGGTATTAGTTAATCGCTACAGCTTCTCTGTTGTCGGTAGCGGTCTCGGACGTTCCCCGTGCACATGTACAAAAGCATTCCCTGCTTGGCTTTCTCTCACCTTCCCACATAACCAGGTAACGATCGCGACTGCATGACTGGTCCCACACTCATATAAGCATGCCTTTTTGCGTAGACTGGTTTTTAAGAGGTCGTGATTGGACCTTCGTGCGTTATGAGAGGGAGAAGTGGACGAGAGGGAGATTAGTGAAGAGGTGGAAGGGGTGGGGGAAGAGGAGCGAGATGAGTTCGGAGAGGGAGTTTTCTTATTGTTGGTGTAGGTGCTGCTGTTGCCGGTACCGATATTGCTGCTGGTGCGAGGGTTTCTGTGGGTGTGATTTGGATGGTAATACGCGGCTCTGTGCTTGTTGCCATCGCTGCTGACTGTGTTGAATGAACTTTCCTGTTGTTTTCCGCCATGATTCTGTGTGGTGAGATAGTTCCCGCAGCCTGAGATTTTGTCGTTAGGGACAGTCGTGCCGCTCCTGGGTCCACCATTAGTCACTCTAGTAGGCCCGCCGGCCCACCCTTGTACCTTGAATACACTTCCTTCGCCACCTGCACCGCTCACATTCCCCAAAGCAAGACTGCTGCCGCCACTACCCCATACTCCCAATGTCTTCTTGCCAGGCTCGATTATCTTCCTTCCTGCGTTTGGCGAAGGCCATGCAGAGGTCTTCGAGCTCTCTGGACGAACGGGTGAGGCGAGCGATGGCGTTAAATTCCTTGGCTCTCCAAATTCTCGGAAAGACATTCGATTCATTGATGCCGAAGCTGACTCTACATTTATCCTTGATAAACTCGGGAATTCAGAGTTCTTGTTGGTAGTACGGTGTGTCGGAGGGCGGCTCGACGTCGATTGCACCTTACATTCTTTGTATTCCATCCTGAGGAGGAGGAATTACTCAGCCAATGACGAAAAATTCTCTTCCCTAATTTGTGGAGCACTTAATGGTTTCTATCATCAAAAATTTCACGAGACGGTCTCTTTAACTTCAATTAGAGTTATTATGAGGGTTTTTTTGTTCGTAGTTCAAATTTATAAATGACTACTCCAATAACAAGAGTCATCCACAGGGTCAAAAAAATGAAGAAAGGATCGGAAAGGAACACTCGACAACCTCTTCCAGAAGATCATCTATTTTTCTCCTGATTCCTTCAATTTTCATCTCCACAAAGAAGTAAGTTCCCACCGCTTCGAAAACCTGTAAACTCGCGTAGAGGCGTCATTTTTTTCTATAAATCAATTTTCTGTCTTGAGGGTTCCAGAACAGACGTGAACAACCTCACCACACAGAACGAGATCACAGGATGGCCCCAACAATGCACTCTACTGCTGTGCATCGCGTGTATTGTTACGTCCATAAGGTGGTAACACTTCCCTCTGGTGAGAAAAGTTGGGAGAGCGTTGAGGGGGACTCTTGGGCTCTTCTGGAGCTGATAGAGACAACCACAACAGAGTCAACAGCCCCTCCTCCCCCTGCTTCTATTACTCCCCCCGTTCAAACGTACTCTTTGCGATCATATATCTACGAAGATCCGATGCCTGCAAATATCACTTTTCTTTTCGACACGGCTTTGGTGCGGGTTGATGGTGAAAGGACTCAATGGAATCGCAGCCATAGTGATTTTGTTGAGTTCACAACCACAAATGCTGAAATGTTCGGCTTGAGCTTTCCTTCAGACGAGAACTGCAAGGAGACTAATGACATTGTTCTTTCTTGTTTCACGCGCTCGAAGATTGCTGAGTACAAGCGTGTGCTCTCCACGAAGACTCCATCATACCGTTCAGCACCTCCCCCGGCTCCGGACTCGACGCCCCCTGCCCACAGTCACAATAGCATTAGTTTGCTCCCGCCTGAGAGGCCATTGAGCGAAGCATCGAATGATGACTTGATCTCGTTGGCGGATTCTCTTCCTTCGCCCCGCCCGCCTACAATTTCAACTGCTACGACGGCATCTTTTAGCAGCAGCAATCCTGATGGCGACGGCGATGACTATGACAATGATGACGATGACAATAATGATGAAGGTGGCGATAACAAACGAGTAAACTCCACCCGGTCTGTAGCCACGACGCACTCTGAATTTCCCCCTGCCCCTGAGCGCATCCTCTCGTATAAATTGGTACCGAGGGGCTCTTCAGTGTCGTGTATTGGTGATGACAGAAAAACGGACATCGCAGCTTTGCCGGAGCGCACTATCTCGGTCCGGTTGAAGAGCAGCCGAATCATGTCCCTTAAGCCTACGTCTCCCCCTCCCCTCCCGCCACCTACAACAGAACCGACCTTGGCAAATGATTCTTCGAAGGTGACAACACCAGAGCAGAATCGCCAGTCTGCAAAGCGGCCTGTCAGCGCGCACCGGAAACAGTCGCTGGCTCGTTTTAGCGCTGTGGAGGCGGCATCACTACTCGCCAGTTGTCCGCATGATCCTGCTAGTCATGAAGAGGCTATTGAAAGGGAGATGAGTAAGATATTGAGCGAGAGTGGAGGGAGTAGCAGTAGGTCTCTTTCTATTGGCAGCAGTGGTGGTATGGGTAGTGGAAGTGGAAGTGGAAGTGGAAGTGGAAGTGGAAGTGGAAGTGGAAGTGGAAGTGGAAGTGGAAGTGGAAGTGGAAGTGGAAGTGGAGGTGATGAGGTTCATGAAGGTGATGATTGTGAGGAAGTGGAGCAGGGCCGAAACACTTCCTTGACGACAAAAAGATATCGAAAGTTGACAGAACTTCGCGCAGCCACTGAGGTAGATCGAGATAGCGAGATTGGCCTTCCTACGTCTGTAAAGCTCAAGTCGAGAACATACTATAATGAAGACAAAGCCCGGTACGAGGGTGTTCCTGACGGGGACGAATGGAAGGTGATCAACACTTGCTTTGGAGTGCCTCTGCCTGCCTACCACAAGAACAAGGATAACATTCCTTCGATCCTCGTCTTCCTAAAGAGATATCTTTTTGAGAATGACGGGAAAAATGTAGTGGGAATCTTTCGTCTTGCTCCTGACAAAGACGATTGCAATTGGGCCAAGAAACAGCTCAACGATGGCGAGTTTGAAAAGTGTGAGGACGTGAATATTATCGCCAATCTGATAAAGGTTTGGTTTCGCGATTTGCCGGTCTCCCTCCTCGATCCTATCGAGGAGAAGAATATCTGCATGATTGCTGAGCAGAAACCAGGCGAGTCAGGCATGAAATTGTTTGAAGAACTGTGTTTCACTGACGAAAAGGACAGCATCAACAAGAGGTGAGTGTTTGCGTATTTCTCCAATTGGTCTCTGAGAAAAGCCTTGACAAATGCACTGACCGCAAAATTTTGCACCGGCCGCTCTCTGTAGTATTTTCATTTGGCTCCTGGATCTCTGCTGCGAAATTTGCAACAACGAGAAGGTGAACAAAATGACGACAAAAAACATCTCGATATGCATCAGTCCGAACCTTTATAGCATTAGCTCTGATAATCCCATGGCGGCGCTCACGCTCAGCCAGAAAGTTGCAGACTTCATGTTCGTCGTCTTGACTTCAAGGTTGATGATGTCCAAATCGAACAAATGAGTAAACTGAAAAAAACTGTGTAAAATGAAAAAGTGTGTGTACTTGGCCTGCGAAATTTTCTTTTCATTTGTGTGTCCATATTTATGCATCGGGTACAGTAGCGTAGACCTCTTCTGTACACTCATCGCACCTTACCGTGGAGTCACCGAATTCCCTGCCGTCAAGATCTCTGGCAGCATTTCCAGCACTGCCATTATCACCGTACTCAAGATAAACACACAGTGCATGCGGCCCCTTCCGAGGAATCTTAACCTTGATGAGATTGCCGAATTTTTTGCATTCGCCCCTTATGTCCTCCAAGAGATCGTTGTACTCTTCGTCATCTTCGTCAAGGTCTTCCTGTGTGACCATGTTCATCAATTTCAATATCCTTCCCTGAAACTGCTGCTGCGTAGGTTGAGGCTGGGCCCCGCCCATGGCTGTGGCGAGCAAATCGTCAACCGATGTTCCTACGCCGACAGCCCCGCCGACTATACTGGGTGCCGGAGCAGAGGCATTGAAGGCGTTGCTGAGCAGGTCATCGACATTTACCGAGGTTGTACCGGCTGCAGGTAACATCGCCGCCGCACCCGCGTCGTTTCCCATCCTCGTCGCCTGACTCTCGTTCCGAGGGTTTGCGACCCTGCAGGTGAGCGGCTTCTCGCCCAGCATCATTCCATTCAGCCCCTTACAAGCCAGGGCAGTGTTTTCAGGGTCCGCATACTCGCAAAAAGCGTAACCCTTGGAATGCTGTCCAGGAGGTGCGTCGGGACTGTTGACCAAGTGGAATGCTTTCAGAGGTCCAAACGCCGAAAGTAGCTCCATAATATTTTCCCTCGTGAGATTGTAAGGGAGTCCCCCTATGAATATTTTGTTGGGTCCGTCCTCAACCTTGCCCAAAATCATCCCCGATCCCGAGGTCGGTCCATGGCCGCTATAAAGCTGCGCATCATTTGCCTGACTAATGACCTCTTGATTGGCCGAGGCGGGCAGTCCGCTTTCCGGCGAGAGATCAAAGCGGCATCCGTCCCCATTTTCCGGGTGCGTCCAAGCGACAGCGTCGATGAAGAGGCCGTCCCTCTTGGCGCGGTGCATGTCGTAGTCGTTGGGGCGCCGGATGCGAATGGACCCCGCGGGAAAGCCGCCGATGGAAGGGATCTGGACGTTGTCAATCGTGCTGAAGGCAAGCGTCAGTCCGACGTCGCCCAGCTCCAGGAAACCGTAAGCCTTCTCCCTGTCGGGGTTGATGTAGCAGCTGGTGACTGGCTGGCTGCAGCGAACACGGTCCAAGTAATCTCGAGGGTGGAGGTGGGTGCGGATTATGTTGGTGATGATTGCCGAGAGTTCGTTGGAATTTAGGTTTCGAGGCACCTGGCCGATGTACAGCCTTCTCGCGTGCTTAGAAATCTGAGGATGGACCGTTTGCATGCCCAGAGCTGTAGGCTTTCCTGATTGGCCAGAGTTGGCGTCAGATTTACTTCCAGATTCGATTGGTTTTGCTGTCTCGCTCAAGAATTTTCCCGCCTTGCTATTTTTCAGCGCCTCGCTACCGGCGGCCATGCCAAAGAGATTGCCCCCCGCTTCCCACCGCTCCTTTCTGGCCTTCTTCCTGTCTTCCCAGCGCTTCATCTCTTCCTCTGAGGGTCCTCGATCGTTGTAGTAGTTATTGTTATTATTGTTGTTGTTGTTGTTGTTGTTGTTGTTGTTGTTGTTGTTGTT
>Ga0115555_1000398_pt1 | contig 29637 bp, 16 predicted proteins | sample COGITO_mtgs_1104_2_FD_87285 | JGI IMG/M metagenome (GOLD analysis project Ga0115555, IMG submission 87285) | Pelagic marine microbial communities from North Sea - COGITO_mtgs_110407 | ecosystem: Environmental > Aquatic > Marine > Epipelagic | place: Germany:Helgoland, sampling site Kabeltonne... | reverse complement strand
CCACAAACTTTTCTCATCCGAATAAAGTGAGAGAGGAACATCATCCATCCGTAACAGAACACGCAGCGCATCATCATGTTCGCCGCATCTGCGAAAGCGTCCACCGCTCTCGTCGCACCGTCGTCGTCCTCGTCCTCTCGCGCGTCGACGACGATGAAATCATCATCATCTTTCCCGAAAAAAAACAGATCCTCCTCCTTGGTTTCGTCGGCGTTACCCATCGCGGACCTCGCGGACGGATCGGCGGTGACCACGGCGGTTGTCGGCGTCGCGGCTATTGGTGCCGCCGGTGCGGCGTTAGTGCTCACCGATCCGTCGAAACGACGCGCGTCGATGATGGAGACGACCGGTGGTGACGAAGCCGCTTCTGTGCGCGATTATTTCGATAAAGTTGGATTCGAGAGATGGCAGAAAATTTACGGCGAAACCGACGAGGTGAACAAAGTACAATTGGACATCCGTCAAGGGCATCAAAAGACGGTCGATAAGATTTTGGATTGGTTGCCGGAGAACATGGACGGGATGACGGTGTGTGATGCCGGCGCTGGGACTGGGTCTTTGGCGATTCCGTTGGCGCACAGAGGTGCCGGCGTGAGCGCTTCGGATATTTCGGCGAGTATGATTGGCGAGGCGGAGACGAGGTATAATCAAAGCATCGCCGCGGGAGCGAAGGCGCCAGCTGTCGCGCCGAAATTTGAAGCGTTGGGGTTGGAAGAGTGCACTGGGGAGTACGACGTGGTGAGTTGCATCGACGTTATGATTCACTATCCGGACGATCGCGTGGCCGCGATGGTGGGGCACTTGGCTTCTTTGAGTAAGAAGAAGTTGATTGTTTCGTTCGCGCCGAAAACGTTGGCGTATTCGATTTTGAAGAGAATTGGGGAATTGTTTCCGGGGCCGAGTAAAGCGACCAGAGCGTACTTGCACGACGAAGGTGAAGTCGAAGAGGCGTTGGAGAAGGCTGGGTTTCGCGTGACGAGAAGACAAATGACGGCGACGTCGTTTTACTTTTCTCGCATCTTGGAGTGCGAAAGAGTGTAAGAGAGCGTCACCTTCTTCATTTACGAACAGTAGGATCATTTTATATGTATACGGTACTTCATATTATTATTATTATTATTATTTTAACAGAACACACCACTCGGATACGTATTATTATTATTTGTCGCGCGCGTGCGTGGCATCGATGTGTTATTACTTTCATTAATGTCCTTTTTTCCCTTTCTTGTGATTCCCGGCAGCTTTTTTGATCACGAAGATGTTCGGATGCAATCCCAAGCAACCCGTAACTTGAGCGACCAAGTGAAAGAATCGGTAGAAAAAGGTCGCCAACGCTACGGCAATCACTGTACCCATCCCGACGTCGTCCGTCTTCTCGATTACTTGCGACGCGACGTACGCGACTATCGCGTGCGTCCAGTTAAACACGCGAAAGTTGGGATCGCTCACTCTTATTTGCATCACGCGAACCATGACTTCGGTAAACATGACGCACGCGCAGATGTGCGCCGCTATAAAGTTTTTCGAATGATAAACGGCGTTGAAGAAACACAACTCGATGACAACAACAGTCAAATACACCGCGGCTAAGGAACGGTCTTGCGGCCAGTGCGGTGGTAAACCGCCGTTCTTCTTCATCTGCGCTCTCGTCGATGTCCTGCGTTTACCTTCTCCCGTCGCAACGCTTCCACTCTTCACCTGTCTTCTCTTCCTGACAGTCTTCACTACGGTTATAAACCTCGTCGTATACGAAACAATACTCGCCACACCCATGAAGAGCAACCCAACCGGAATCGTCCCGCTAGGACTCACGAACGTCGGCACCGGAACATTAATTTCCTTCCATCCGCTCGGTCCGAGATACGCCGTGAGCAAAAACACAATCTGACAGATAATCTGAATCTCTTGCGCGTCAAAATCGTTAATCGGCAACAACCCTTGATACGTGCTCGTGACCGTATCCAACCCAAAATTCCATCTGCCACAACTCGTAATCGCGCACACCAACAACCGATTCGTCTTGGCGTTGAACGAAAACGCGTCGCACAAAATAGTCGCGTACGCGCACGCGCTAAACGCGTCGCACCCGTGGTCGACAACCTCCCCTAACGGCGACCCAGTCCCGGTCCTCCTCGCTTGTTTCCCGTCCATCCCGTCCATGGTTTGATAAATCCAAAAACCCACCGCGCAAACTGCGTACACCCAATTCGGCGAAGACCCGTCCAACTCCGGCGAAAAGTACAAAACTAAAGACACGTTCAGAATCACGAAACACAAGCCGAGCGTGGTGATTAAATTCGGCGCCAGCCATTTCGGACAAAACGTGTGCACCATAAACGTCCAGTACCTCTCCAAAAACGCTCGCTCCAAAATCGTGCTCTTCGGAGACGTGTGTAAATACGAGTGCACTTGCTCGCACTTTGAAGCGTCCGCGTGCACGTGGTGCTTCCTCTTCCTCCCTCCTAAAACATCGTTCTCTTTTTGGCAGCACTGGCTCTCTTTCCAACGCGTCGTTCGTAAACTCGTCGCGTGTAATACCGTCATTTTTGCTTTATCAACAATAACAACAACGCGGGACGCAAGAGAGAGAGGCAAACAACGAGAGGTTTCGCGGCAGATGCAGACGCAGAAGAGCGAGAACAAACGACAACTCTTCTTTGAAGCACATTCGCTTCTTTTTTGTGCTTCGTTTGTTGTTCTTTCCCAAAGAGAGAGAAAGATATTCGACCAATTAAATCCCACCTCTTTGTTTGTCAATTTTTCAAAAATTTGAAATCTCGCTTCTTTTCGCTTCGAATAAATTTGAAGAAGAAGAAGACTTCAAAAAAAGAACGAAGAAGGATTTTGCATTTCAGACTTGCGCGCGCGCGCGGTGTTTTGTCGTTTTGTCGAGAAAAGAGTCGGTGGTCGTGATACGATACGAGTAGCCGCAGCTGGCAGCGTTCGCGCGGTGGGCTTTTTTGTTTCTTTGAAGAAGAAGAAGAAGAAAAGGCAAAGAAATTTAGAGAGTAAAATCATCATCATCATCATCATGGGCGAAAAAGGAAAAAAGCGAACGCAAGATGAGATGGAGAAAGGCGAGGAAGACGCGGTTGAAATCATGCCCGGGACGATCAAATCCGTCCGTCTTCAGAACTTCATGTGCCACGAACATTTGCTCGTGGATTTAGGTCCAAGGATTAACTTTATCACCGGAGAGAACGGGTCCGGGAAGTCGGCGGTGTTAACCGCGTTGACGTTAGCGTTGGGGACCTCGGCGAGGAAGACGAACAGGACGAGTAAAGACGGCGTGAAAGGTTTGATTCGAACCGGGCAGCACAGCGCGAAGATTATCGTCGAGTTACGGAACGAAGGGTCGGACGCGTTCGAGCCGGAGAAATTCGGGGACGTGATTATTATTGAGAAGAATATAGTCAATACGGGCGGGTCGACGATGAAGATGAAAACGAGACACGGACCGGGCGCCGGCGAGAAGAAGGAAGTGACCGTGTATACAAAGTCGGAGGATTTGGCGAGGATGTGCGATCATTTGAACTTGAATTGCGAGAATCCTATTTGCGTGATGACGCAAGATGGGAGTCGAGAGTTTTTGAGCACCGGGAAGGATCGAGATAAATACAACTTTTACATGAAAGCGACACTTTTGGAATCGGTGTTGAGCGAGTTGCAAACGTCGAAAGATAGGTTGGATCTGATGGGCGAGAATTTGAAAATAAAAGAACAAACTATTCCAGAAATGGAATCGTTGGTGGCAGATTTGGAAACGAAGATGCAGATGTTCACGTTGAAGAGAAAGTTGTCGACAGAGTTGCATTTGGCTCGTATTTTGTTTCCGTGGGCCGGAGTCGCCGCAATGAAGCTTGAAATGGACAAGTTGACGGAAGAGATCGAGGAGGCCAACGCACAATTGCAACAGTTTGACGCCCAGTTGAAAGCTCGCGGTGCGAAGAAGGAAAAATACGAGAACAAAAGAAAGGAATTGGGAGAAGAAGTAGAGAAAATAAAAAGTCAAGAGATTGGCCAAGCTTTGCTGAGGAAGCAGGAGTACACAGACTCGATGAAAACGGCTGAACGTATGATGATCAGCGCAAAGCGAGCGATGGACGGGGCTGAAGCGAACGTTAAAGATAAGGTAAAAGAACGCGATAACCAGAAACGGTTGTTGGAAACCGAGAAGGAAAAAGCCGTGTCGGCGACACAAAATGCGAGTGGTCAAAACGACGCGGCGTTGCTCGCGGCGAAAGCGAAATACGAAAAAGCGCGCGGGGAGAAGGAAGCGTTTGAAACGGCGGTGAAAGAAGTAAATGAGCGCGTCAAAAAGGCTGATTTTGAGGTTAGAAATATCTCTAATAGAATTCGCGGCAAAGAGCAAAGCGTGAACCAGCAGCAACAGACGATTATAAGGATGGAAAACGCGAGCAAGGACGCCAACGCTCAATTCGGCGAGTGGGTGCCAAAACTTTTAGACGTCATTAAGAAGAACGAGAATAAGTTTTCGAGACCGCCGATTGGACCGGTTGGTGCAAACGTGCTGCTTAAGCAAGATAAATGGGGCCTTTGCGTTGAAGAGTGTTGCGGACGTGAGTTTGAGAAATTTCTCGTCCATTCGGCGAAAGACGTTAGCGTTCTTCAAAAAATCGCCAAGGATGCAAATTGTAAGGTTCCGGTGATTGCTTGCATGAACTTTGATGCGCCAAGATACAATACGAAGGAAAACTCACCGGATGGTTCGCTTTTAACTGTTTTGGACGTTTTAGATTTCAAGAACAACGCGGTGTTCAATTATTTGGTTGATAAAGCGCAGGTTGAAAGAGTTATGTTGACTACGAGCGATAAGGAAGCGGCGTCGATCGTGCACCACAGATTCGGCCAACCGAAGCACCCGAAGAGTAAAAACGTGGCGTATGCGTTGACCGTGGACATGCGCAGCTACAGGCAAATTGGAGGTACGCAGCAAGTGCAACCCTTCAGACGACAAGTGCTCAATTCTCCGGTTCGTCTGATCAAGGATAAGAAAGCCGAAATCGGGAAAGCTAAGTCAAAGCTTGTTGAGATTCAAACCGAAATGAAAGACGCGCAGAAAGCGATGGAAAGGGAGAGAAAAGCACTGAGCGATGCGAAAGCTGAGCAGACCAAAATTGAAAGCGGACGCCTCAAAATCGTGCGGAACGTGCGGACGACGTTGGACGAGTACCAAAATAAGAAACAGGAAGTGCAGGAAGCTGTGCAAGATGTGGCGGAAGTGGATTTGGAAGAACTCGAGCGCGAGTTGGCAGAAAAAGAAGAAGCTTTGGTAAATAGCGAAGACGAGAAACGCGTGTTAATGGAAGATCACGTGCAGAAAAAAGAAGATTACGTTGCCAAGAAAGCTGCACTCGACTCGTTCATCGATAACCAGGTGGGCTTATCAGCCCAACTCGACAAGTACGATTCAGATCTCGGTGCTTGCGTTCGAAAAATCGAAACGGAGGAGGAGACGCTTAAAAAACTCTCTTACGGAAAAGAGGAGAAGATGAAAGAACGTGACGTAAAAGTCAAAATGCTCGACGAAAAAAAGCTGGAATTCGTGGAGAGTGAAAAGAATGTCATTGAATGTACGAAAAGCGACAAAACTGGAGAGAGCATCAAATCGCTCGAAGAAGCCGAGGCCCACAAAGCCGAGTTTGACGTTTACAAGGGCATAGATGCCGCCCAGAAACACATCCAGTCTATTAAAAATAAAATTGCGAGAGAAGAGGCCATGCACGAACAACCGTTCGAAGAGGTGCGCGATCTTCTCGACGAGGCGAAGAGTAAACTCAACAAGACAAAGAGGGCACTCAAAAACACGAAGGAGCCAAAGAACCTCTTGTCGAAGCTGGTGAAGAAACGGAAGTTGGCGTTTGAACAGGTAGCCACGAACGTAAAAAGAGAAGTCTCTGGTAACTTTGGTTTTCACTTAAGTAAAAAAACCGGGTGTGGAGGAGGATTGGACGTTGACTATACGAATCGCACGTTGACGATGAATGTGCAGATGAAGAACAAAACTGTCACGAACATCAACGGACTATCTGGCGGCGAAAGATCGTTCACCACGCTCGCTCTCACGTTAGCGATGGGAGAACTCAGCGAATCGCCTTTCCGCGCCATGGACGAATTCGACGTTTTCATGGACGAAGTTGCGCGTAAAGTTTCCATGAACTCACTGTTGGAATTCGCGAGAGGAGACGAGGAACTAAGCAGACAGTTCATTCTCATCACGCCGCAAAATATTTCCGGCATCGACGCGAAAGCGAAGGACATTCACGTCTTCCAAATGCGAGCGCCTAGAACGTAAAAAATATAAAAGAGAGAAAGAGAGAGAGAGCGAGAGAGAAATCTCAGAGCAGGCGTACGTACTACTACTCGCCATTTCCTGTATTAAGAAGAACGCATTCGAATTATAAGACTACATACACGATATTACATTATACAGTATAAAAAATCGACTTACTGTACACACCTCCCTCCCAACTTTTCTAAAATCACCTAACAACTCTAATCTAACTTTGCCTCGCCTCCCCCGTCCCCGTCCCGGTCGTCGTCGTCGTCCAAGACAATCCCAAACCCGTCGTCGTCCTCCTCGCTGTTATACTGCCTGTGCGTGACCCTCATGTCCCCGCCGGGTCGTCGCAACAGTTTCAAATAACTCTTCAACTCTCGAAACGATTTGAACGCTTTATACGCCAGAAAAACGAGCGCGAGAAAGACTAAAAACTGTTCGAAGTTCAAGGAGATGTAATCGCCCTCGGTCGGGTGCGTCGGGGTGATGACTCTCTGGTGAAGACGGAAGGAGTGTTTTTGCTCGTTGAGGCCACCCTCGCGTTTCGTGTTGTCCGACGATGACGACGGCGACATAGAGAAAGTGCAATAAAAAGTAGGGGAAATTCGTTTGTGCATGTCTCCCACAGAATAGTTGTATTAGTTTTAGAGCGGATTAATATTTCACGCCGTAGTTATAGTAACAGTATTTCCGCGAGCATTTCGCCTCGCGTTTGTTTCTCGATGCGTCGCTCTCTCTCGTTCGTTTTTCGGACTCCTCAGACGCTCAGTGCATTTGTTGCACGTCGACCATTTTATCCAAATACTCCGCGATGTTCTCGTGCGTCAACTTGACAAGTTGGCGACGTTTCAGATTTTGTTTGGTGAACGGGCACGTGTCCGGCGCTTCTGGGTTGCGTAGGATTCGGCACCAGGTTTCGTAACCAGCGACGTGACCGTACGGCGAGATTGCCGCCGGTTCCTCGATTTGCATGCGCGTGATTGGGTCCAAGAATCCAGCCGGCAAGACCGGCGGGCCTTCGTCGTCGCCGTCTTCGTCGTCCTCGTTGTCTTCGTCCTCGTTGTCTTCTCCCTCGCCGCCGTCGGAGTATTTTCGCTTCTCTTTGCCAGAGTTTCGACTGGATCGGCGAATTTCACCGGTTTTGACGCTGCATCGGAAAGTCTTATCACCTTTCGTGTCGTCGTCGCCTTGGTCTTTCTTCTTTTTCTTTGGTTCTTTCTTCGGTTTTTTCATTTTCGGTGCTTTGATTTTCGGAGGAGGACGCATTTTCGGTTTCTTCGGTTTCGGCGGCGGCTTGACTTTTGCCGGTTTAGTACCAATCGTAGTTCGGTCGAATCCTTTGTTTTTGAAGTTGAAGCGCAACTCACCCTTATCGTCCAACATGTAGTTTTCGTCTTGGACGACGCCGTTTTTCACCAACGAGCGGTAATAGTTGGAGCACTGGTAGCCCACTCGCCCCGGGATGGAGATGGAGAACGTGCCCCACTCGTAGTTGGCTTTGCCGTCCGGAAGCTTCGCCAACGTGTCCATGAATTGCTCGTGCTCTTTCGGCGTCCAGCCGCCGTTCGCCTGGCGTTCGCCCGGGGCGTTGAAACGGTAGTAGTACGCGTTCGGTTTCTTAATGCGATTCTTCCATCCTTTGATTCTGGCTTCGGACCATCCGGCAAAGAGCTCGGACTCGTCGATTTCGAGCGGCGCTTCGATGTCGTCGTCCGAGTCATCGTCCGAGTTGGCATCGGCATCGACTGCTGCTGATACCGGTGGCGGTGGAACAGTATCGTCACCTGACACTGTGGCGTCCATAGCTTCACTAGATAAAGCTTTTGTAGCATCGGTGGTCTCTTCGACTGGTTTCGTTTCTTCGCCAGCAGTCGCCGGCTCAAGGAACGTTTCTTCCATCCCGACGTCCTCCTTCTTCTGCTCCGCTTTAACTGATTCTTCCTTGGTCTTCGCCGCTTCCTCTTCCGCCAATTTCGCCAATCGCTTCGCCTCTTTCGCCTTCCTCTTCTCTTCTCTCGCTTTCATTTGCGCTTCCATGACCGCGTTCGCTCTCGCCACGGCGTCGTCCAACTTTAACCGCGCCGTCGTGTGCGCGCCCTTCTCCAAGTTCTCTCCGTTCGGCGCTTTCCTCTCGTGTCGGACAAACTTCACTCCGTCCAACGCCTCGTCTTTCCCGATGACCATTTCTTTCCCGTCCTCGCCCAACATTGGCCCTAAATCCACTTTCTCCTCTTTCTTCGGCGGCAGTTCCACGTACTCTTCGAAAAACTGTTCGTTATCGTACTCCTCCCACGCCTCCAAATCCGAGTCCACGATTTCATTCCCGTCCTCGTCGAACAACTTCTTATTCGACAACCGTTTAATCTTCCTCGCGATGCGTTGTTCCGAAATCGTCCGCATCTTCTTATTCTTCTGTAACGTCTGCTTCGCGTATTCTTCCTCCTTCACCATTTCTCGTATTTGCGTCAAAAACTGCCCGGTTTCCGTATCCAAAATACGCAGTAAATACATCTCCGTACTTTCTCCCGCGTCTTGATACAAATCGTCCACGCGTCTCAATCTCTCCTCCGCGTTCAGTTCGTTCATCTCGCACACTTTTAAAATCATAAACGCTTCTTTCTCGTTCAAATTCAAGTGTCCGTGTTGCATCACCAACTCTTCGATTTTGTTCTCCGTGCTCTTCTCTTCGAATTTTTTAAACCGGTTTTGCAACGCAGCGATGCGTTCGGCGATGACTCTTTTTTGTTCCTCGGTGAGTTCGTCGTCCGAATCGTCCATGAAATTATTAGTATTATTCGTAGCATTCGTCGCATTCACCTCGCTCTCAGCGAGCTGCTCTTTTTTATTCTCTTCTCCCGTCGTCGGCACCATCATCACTTCCTCCTCCTCGACACGCATCATCGGCGCCGTCGCATCGGGAGGACACATGTTTTCAAAATTCAAATCTTTGTTTTCCAATGTTGCTCCAACATTAGTATCAAAAGCAGCAGAAGGGGGAGTCTCGCTCGATGGAACCCCTCCTCCCGTCTGCTTCATCAACGTTACGCTGTTGGTGGTGGTATTATTCGTGTTGTCTTGCAGAAGGTTGTTCGGCATGGTCTTCAAAAAGGACAAAGAGGGCGACGCTATTGGCATCGTGATGTTGAAAATGTGACGAGCAGATGTCTGCGTTTTTGCCCCAAAAGAGAGAAAAAAAAGTTTTAGGGTTGGAAACCCTAAAATTTGCAGAAAGAAATTTTCAAAATGCATTCGTCGCTCTTCTGTTGTAAGACACGCTTTAGCGCGCTGTATCTCCGTCGCTTGTTGTTGAAGAAGAAGAAGAAGAAAGGTTTTTCGTGCGCAGAGTATCGTTATCATTTAAAAATCATCATGAGCGACAATAATAACAACAAAGAAAGGAGCAAAAATGAAAGTTCTAATAACGCGATGATAAAACATTTCGCCGACGCGTCGTTTCTTTTCGCCTTCAACGACGAAAATGTTGACGAAAACGAGGGGGAGACGAATTACGAAGAAATCCGCGCGCTTTCCAAACGCATGAAAGCGTTAGGATGTGCACAAGTCACCGAATCGTTCGCCTTAAAAACGAACGACGCGACGCACGTCGTGTGCCGATCCGAGGAGGAATACAACTCCTTGTGGGAAGAATCGCAGAACGACGCGGATTCGTTTTTTGAATTATCCCACGACGACGAAAAACGAGCACCACCTGTCAAGTGCACGTTTGAATTCGCCAGGCGAAGCGTCGAGGAAAAAAAAGTCTTGGACGTGCATTCGAACATCTTGTTCCGACCACCGAAGACGTCGGAAAAGATACTGAAAGGTTTGAAGATTTGTCAAACCTCGTACACTGGGCCAAGAAGGAACGACGTGAAGTCGCTCATCGAGCGGTTAGGCGCGGAGTACTCGAAGCCGTTCGATAAGACGTGCACGCACTTGTGTTGTTATCAGTTTGAAGGGAAGAAGTACGAGAAGGCGGTGTCGGATGGGACGACGATTGTCAGTCACGCGTGGTTGGAGGCGTGTTACGTGAGTGGGGAGAAAGTGGACGCTTCGAGGTACATGAGGAGCGGGGAGGAGGAGGATAGGTTGGCGCAGGAGAAGGACGTGGTGCCGGACTCGGAAGCCGAAGAAGAACAAGAAGAAGAAGAAGAAGAAGAGATTGAAGATGCGATTGAAGATGTGGTGGCCGTGGTGAACGTAAAGAAGAACGCGCAGAAGATGAAAGAGTATAATCTTAACAACAACGCGAGCGGTAAAAAGGGTGACGAGAGTAATAACGAAAGCGCAAAGAGCGTTCGGTTTGAGGCGCTCAAGAAGTTGAACGGTAACAACACAGAAACGCAAGAAGAACCGAGCGTATACGAGATACGGGTGAACAAAGTCTCGGAAACGCCGACGGAACCGAGCGTGGGGAGAACGACCGCGCAAAAGGAGAAGGAGGATGAAGAGACGGAAATCCCCGCGACGGAGGCACAAGCGAGACCATCAGCGCTTGCTCACGAAGGAGAAGAAGAAAAAGAAGAGGCGCCTTCATCGGCGAATTCAAAAAAATATCCGTCACCGGATTACAACAATCTCCCACCGGAGCAAGTCGAACGATGCGTCCGTAACATCATCGATCCAACGCACTCGAAATCTTCAAACGAGTTCCAAGGTTTGCTCGCGGATGCGGACGATGTCGAAGCGGCGTTGAATAACGGCGGAACGTTCGCGATGGCAAACTCGTTTCCGCGTTTTGGCGACGGCGACGGTCCCTTGTGTAAAGAGACGGACGACGATGCTTTCTTCGAGCTCTTAATGGCTGGAAAAATTCCAACGTTAGCAGACGAGTATAATAACCGAGCGAAAATAGACCGCGTGTCTAAAGGCGAACGAGTGTTTGAAGTTTTGCGCGATGTGGAAGAGATTGAACACGACTTCGGTCTGCCAGAGTTAGGCGTCGAGTTGATCGATGTTTCAAAAGGTCAGCATAAAGTACACCAAAGCCGGCGAGAATTGAACAGTGACACGTTCAAAGCGGTGTGTTTCAATGTAGAAACTACAAACGTTGGTGACGATAAGTTTGACGAAATTCGAGCGAACGCGTTGACGTGCTTAAACGAAGCAGAAAGATATGCTGAACGCGGACCACTCGGTCGCGCGGTGACGTCGCGCCTAGCCCTTGAACGCGCGCAGAATGGGACATTGCGTGATTCGAACACTAGCGACGATCCAGATGCACTTTTAGCGACGTTCGTGAACGTTTATTTGCGCTATGGGTACAACTATACCCCGAGAGCCGTTCGAGAGATGTTCATGACGAACAACGGCACGAAGATCATCCAGGACTACAACTTTGTCGTAACGCTTCCAGAGCGAAAGCCGGGAAATTTACCGAACGTAGTTTTAGAGTCGGTGGATAGAACCATCGGTCAAGTTGTTGCTGGATTTTTCGAATTGTTAGCGGGTCCGACGCAACCAGACCCGACGCAGCGCGTGCCGACGCAACCATCGGCGAGGAAAGAGAATAACTCGCAGCAGCTGCAACAGTCTCCACACGAAAGATTAGACCTCACTCAACTCGCGACACAACTTGCGACGCAGCCACCTGCGGCGACGCAAACCTGGGAACCCACGATTGAAGATGAAGAGAACGTAGACGAAGAGGTACAAGAGGGAGAAGAAGATGTCGAGGAGGAAGCTATGCCGGCACGTGGGGAGGAGGAGGAGGACAACGACGACGACGACGACGACAACAAGGAAGAAGAGAGGGATGAAGAACTGGAAGAAATAGAACCTGACCAACACGAGCGAGCGGAAAAGAGAAAGCATTACATAAGCGGTTCTATGGAGAAGTCAACCTCCAAGTCGAACAATAGCGGGTATAAGACGGCTCTGGACACGCAAGCGACAACAACAGTAGACGTCGCCGAAGCTGAAGAGGAGGAGGAAGCACCTCCGGTTTTGGAGCCGGTTCCGGCAAAGCGAATGACGAGACAGCGAAGAGGCCAGTCGACTCGGATTAGTGCACCTACGGCCGAGCAGCAACGCAAATCGCTCGAAATGTCCGCGAAAGAAGTCGTCGATAAATCTTCGGCCAAACGGAAGGAGAAGACGACGACGAAGACAGTTGCTTCGACGAAATCTACGTCACTATCACCACCATCAGCGCCAAAAAGGAAGCGGAAAGCGGACCAGACGGAGAAGGCGGTGATGCGCATATCCATCAAGCGGAGCAACAGCGCGCGTGCTACTAAAGGGACAACGAAAAGGCAGTCAAATGTCGTCCGCGTGGCGCTTTCTGGTTTCAACACCGAAGAGCTCAAGAAGCGCGTATCTGTTTTGAAGAAACTCAACATTCCGTACTCTTCCTCCGGCCGCGATTGGGATGAATCTATCACGCATGTCGTTTTTGGCGTTCGTGGTACGCGTAGTTTAAAGTTTCTCGCCGCGTTGGCGAGCGGTGCGCACGTCTTGAACGAAACGTACCTGGACGAGTGCGAGGCGCAAAACAGCTCGAAAGACTCGATGCCGATAATCGATGACAAGCACTTTTTCAAAGGCGGAAAAGGCTTGGAGAACAAGTTGATTTGTGCGTCAGCATCAAAGTTTTGGCACGGTTGGCACGCATCGGCATCGAAATCGACCACAAACCGCGGCGCGGACGCGTCATCGACAATGAATAGCTTGAAACCGTTTTCAAATCTCGACGTCGCGGTGGCATCCTTTGGCTCCAACGCCAACGCGAAAGGTGAACATCAGATGGTGTGCGACGTGCTTCGCGTTGGTGGTGCTAACGTAAAAACGATTTCCGCAAACGGGGATGCGAGTTTAACCGTCCACGCGACGAGGTCTCACGAAGACAAGATGGCCATCAGAGACTCGGGTGATGAAGAAGAAGACGCCGTCGATATCATCGTTTGTAACGAAGACAAAGCTGAATCCGGACGCGTCAAAAAAGCCATGGACGCGTATCCAGCCGCACTCGTCGTTTCATCAGAGTTTATCAAGCGGTTTCTCTCCTCTCCGGGAGACGATTTGAACGCATACACTCTGTTTGAAACCACCGCGAACGAGAAAGTTGAAGACTCCTTGATTAAGAGACGACTAGGAGGGCCGCACGCCGTTTCGCTCGGCGCCGAGATGCATAAGAAGCGAAAGTTCCACCAATTCCCGGCTGGAAATAAGGTTGGTAGTAACAAGAAAGCAAAGGCGAAGGCTCTTCCAATACTTTCGATGAGTAAAAACAAGAAACCCGGCGCGGCAGCTGCGAAGAAGAAAAACGCGCCAACTCGGGCGTTGGCCGCGAAGAGATTTCCAGTAGAACAACTGCAACAGCAAACGCGAGGAGGTAGGCGCGCGACAAGAGCGCTCGGAACCATAAATTAGTATATTCGTTTTACCACACTATCGTTGTCACAGCGTGATGGTATATGTGATGGTATATGTGTATCGTTGTTTTAACTTTGTAAAATCAAAAAATTTATACACGCGTGTACAGTTGAGTGAAAAAACAATAGCGCGACGCGCAGAAAATTTTTAATATAATATAAAATGCATTAGTGAATGATTGTTTTACAACAACTAAATGCTTCTTTGGTGTGTGTTTTGATACAGTCTACGCCTAAATATATATAAACGAAGAGTATCGCTTAGTAGAAGCCGAAGCCCTTGGCCGCGTTGGTCAAGACGTTCGCGTGAACCGGGTCCGCGGTGTGCGCTTGCCAGTTGGCAATCGGACCTTCTTGGGTGGCCAAGGCTTGGAAGATGCAGCCCAACCACGCGAACATGGACAATCTGCAGTGCTTCAATTCCTTGATCTTCAACTCTTCCAAGTCGCCAGATTCAGCCAAGCCCAACGGGTCGAATCGGCCACCCGGGGAGACGTCCCCGACGGAGAGTTCGTCAAAGACCGGGTCGATCAAACCGGTTCTGTATCCTTCGGCGGCGCCAACCAAAACGGTTTCGATGATCAAAACGTTCCAGAAGGACGGGTAGCCAGAGCCTTCCGGCGCCAACGGGGCAACAGCGCCCGGGAACTTGTCCGCGACGGCGGTGCAGTCATCCGGGGTGCACAAGGTACCCGCGGTGAACCACGGGATGCCGGTGCCGTTCTCGGCGGCCCAGGCGCCGGTGACGCCCAATTGGGCCCATCTGCCGTGGATGATTTCACGCTCGGCGTTCTTTTCGTCGCCGAACGGGATGATCGGGGATTCGCCCCCGCCCGGGTAGGTACCGAATTCCGGGTAGATGTCAGCCTTGACAACCTTGGAGATGGACTTGGACTGATAATAATAAATGAAAAAGAGTTTGAGGGAGAAAAAAAGGTCAGTCTCTCTTCTTACAAGCCACTCGTCGTGCGTGATAAAATCAAATCGAAAATCGAAGATTTTTTTCTCTCTCGGCGGCTCTCGAACGAGAATATTTTCTTCTCAAAGTGTAGTGAGATCTCAAAAATCGATGCGTTGCGGATCCACCTCCAACGAACGCACGACGCAACGACGAGAAGAAGCGTTATTACGCGCATTCGTTTTCGTTCATTCTCTCGGTGAGACCAGCAGCGCGCATCGGAGATCAGATCTCTCTCGCGCATCATCACAAACGTCGATTCGTTTTTGGAGAATTAGATACGGAAGAAAATTCGCATCGTCATCAAAAGCGCGCGCTCTGTGAGAAGAACACGCCGACGATGAGATCGGTAGTATTAAAAAGAAAGAAAGAGCGAGCAGTAGAGAATACGCACCTGAACCTTGGTGGCCTTGAGGCCGGCGACGGACGCGATTTGTTGAGTAGCAGCAAACATTATTAGTATATGTATTTGTATTTTGTGTGTGTGTAAGAATACCGATATTCGTTCTTTTCGATTCTTTTGATCTTTGAGATTCTTTTTAGAGGAGTTGTTTAGGGTGTTTGCGTTAAAAAAAAACGAAAGAAAAAAATTCAAAAAAAAAGAACTGAAGCTTTTGGAGCAGAGAAACTTAGAAATTGGGGAGAAAAAGAGGGACACATTAAAAGTGCTTCTATTCTGCGCTTGAGAGAGCTTTGTTCTTTCTTTCTCTCTTTCTTTCTTTGAAAAATTTTTGTATCTCTCTCTCTCTCTCCTTTGCTTTTCTCTCCTTTTATTGCAAGCGCTTTTCGAAGGGCTTTAAGAAGAAGAGAGAAAGAGCATGGAGACGGAAAAATCATCGTTCTCGTTTACCGAGACCTCGATGGCGACCATTCGAGTGGAGTTAGCTTCAACCGTGGAGGATTGCAACCGGAGAGGTTTGAAATGCGCCAAGAAATGGGCCGCGGAACAGTTGTGTGGGTTACCTTCACCACCATCTAAAGGTTTGAGCGAGGAAGAAACAGAGGATTTTGAGAATGCGAAGGAGGAAAAGGAAAGAGAGTTAAGGGTGATTTCGTTTCCCGAACCGGTTGGAAACGTGCCGTTTCGAGGCGAAGGAGAGGAGTATACGACGAGGACGACGACCTCATCAAACAACCACGGACAGGACGATCCGACGTACATATTAGCCAAATCGTATTTCGATTTAGGCGAGTACCGAAGGTGCGCGGATTTGCTGGCGACGTCGTCGCCGGCGTCCGCGCACGGGAAACCTTTGAAGACGTTTCTCGAACTGTACGCGCTCTTCTTGGCGGGCGAGACGACGAGGCGAGACGTGGCGAATGTGCGCGCGAAAGGTCCGAGTGGGGCGGCTGGAGATAGAGAGGATGGAAAGAAAGGGAACGTTTCGGATGCGAACGATATGGATGGAGACGATTTGGATAGGAACGAAGGGCCGAGAGTGCGGGGCGAGTTGGTCGGGAGGATGGCGAATAATCCAGAGTTGGACGTCGTCCAGAGCGGGCTGGATGAGTACGAAAAGTATAACAGCAGCAGTAGTACGAATAATAGCACTAGGGAGCATAATAATAACGAGAATAAGTGCGCGTTCATCTGCTATTTGCAGGCGTTGGTATTTCGAGAACGAGGGCGATTGGACGCGGCGAAAGTGAAGTTTGCCGAATCGGCGAGGCTGTATCCAACCTTTTGGAGCGCTTGGCAAGGGTTAGTAGATTTGTGCGACGAAGACACCATCGCCAACTTGAGGTTACCGAGAGACCATTGGTGTTACCAATGGTTCATCGCGGAGTTTAATTTAGAGAGTCAAAAGAACGTGGAAGCGATGCAACAGTTTGATAGGCTTTCGGAGATTTTCAAGCGTTCGTCCTCGATTTTGACCAAGTGCGCCATAGCGCAATACAACTTGAGAGAGTTCGACGAAGCCGAAGAGTTGTTCGAGCGAGTGATTGAAGTCGATCCACACAGAATTGAAGGCATAGACGCGTATTCGAATATCTTATACGTGAAAGAAGATTTTGCCAAGTTAGCACATCTGGCGCACAGAATTTCCAACACGAACAAATACACGCCTGAAACGTGTTGCGTCATCGGAAACTATTATTCGTTAAAGCAACAACACGAGAAAGCGGTGACGTACTTCCGTCGCGCGTTACGTCTGAATCGAGATTACTTGTCCGCGTGGACGTTATTAGGTCACGAGTATACGGAAATGAAAAATCCAAAAGCCGCGATTGAGGCCTACCGGTGCGCGGTGGATATCAACCCGAAAGATTATCGCGCGTGGTATGGTTTAGGCCAAATGTACGAGTTAATTTCCATGCACGTGTACGCGGTGTATTACTACCAAGCGGCGGCTAAGTTGCGCCCGAACGATAGTCGGATGTGGTGCGCTATTGGTGCTTGCTATGAAGCGGACGGATTACGCCAACCGATAGCAGCCATTCGCGTATACCAACGAGCGGTGGCGTGTGGCGATAAGGAAGGCATCGCGCTCGGGAGATTAGCAAAGCTTCACGAGCAACAAAAGAATTGGAAAGCGGCGGCACATTACCATTTACGAAACTTAGAACGTTTGAAGCGCGAGACTGGGAGTTATGCAGAGACGCAAGACTCCATCGATGGTTTGTTATTCTTAGCAAAATATTATAAAGGCGTGGGTAAATTTGGCGCCGCCGAGGAAGCGTGCTCGAAACTTCTCGATTTCCAAGGGCCGGAAAAGCAAACCGCGAAAGCTTTGTTGAGGGAGATTCGGTCGGTAACGAGTGTGGATTACGTCAGAAATTAGTTTTTAATCGTACGTTATCTTTACTAAATATTTCTAGGCATATATGCATGCTATGTGCGCTACAAACTATTTGTTTTTTTACTTTGGCGGTTCGACGTTCGCTAAATCTTCGTCGTCCAGCCTTTCCAACTCATCCACAAGAAAGTCTTTCACGATAGACGTTCGGAGCTCATCGCGCAGCTTCATCAACGCCACACCTAACAAGTTTTTGCCGTCGTTGTTTCGCCCACTCCCCCAAACGTTATCAACGGGCGAGTCTTCGACCAAACGTTTTTGACCGGTGGATAGAAGCAAGGATTGCGCCGACCGGTGCTGCGTAAACTTTGCGCGCAAGACGCGATCCATGACGTGTATTTTAATCGAGTTCCAATCTTTCTTCAACAAATCTGGTCTTTCGCGTTGTTTTAATCGTCCAATTCTGCTCGCTTTTTCTGGAGAATTCGCTTTAAGAATAGCATTTTTGATTTCTACGCCGTCGGGGTGCGAATCGTCGAATTTTTGCGCTTGATAGTACGATTCAGACGTCAGCCAGTTTTCTCCGTCGATATCGACCGCGTGCGCGCTAAAGTTTGAGAGAGCGCTGTACGTGTCCCAGGATTTGTAAAACCGAATCTCGTCGCTCGCATTGTCGTCTTTTTCATTGTCATTAGATTCCGCTTCGTCCGCGCAACACTGCTCCACGTCCGCCAGAACCTCGTTTTCGCCAAACGTATCCACGCGTTCGGAATCGTCCGATGATTCACCGACGTCCACAAATCCATCCCGTTTACCATCCATCCACCCACCTTCGACAAATCGTTTTAATCTTCCTTTTGCGAACGCGTTTGGTAAGTATCCGGTAATCAAGACGTCCCTTCCGTACACCTTGGCGTCGGTCGCTTTCAAAGGCACCGCGTCCGCCATTGCGTCGCATCCAAAATCGCCCATCGGCGTCGGTGCTTTCGAACCACCGCCAACGATTTTCGGCGCTACAAATGCCAACACCCGCGAAAACGCACCAGCCGTAATAGCCGGCGCTGCGAGCGTTCCACCGCACTCCCAAAACGTTTGCAACCAGCCTCTCTGGCGCATCTCGTCTAAAACTTTATCCATGGTAAACTCGCCCTCAAATTCTACCACGTCTACGCCTTTATCTCTCAATATCTTCGCCAAAGCTGGTTTTCCGTGACTCGCCGACGTCATCACAATCGTTGAAGCCACGGACGTATCCCATAACCTCGCGTCTTCTGGCACGTCGAACGACCTCGACAACACCACCCTCGCCGGCTGATACGCGTGCGTCAACGTCCCGTCCCCATTCCGACTGGTCAACCTCGGATCGTCCGTCCGCAACGTCCCACCACCGACAATCACCGCATCTGACCTCGCTCTCTCGTGAAATACCGTTTCTCTCGATTCCGGTCCCGTCACCCACTTTGACTTCCCGCTCGAACTCGCAATCTTCCCGTCTAAAGTCATCGCGTATTTATACACGCCGTGAGGGTACCCGCCCGTGGCACATCTATACAACAAAGCCTCGTTTACTTTCCTCGCACACATCGCCCCTCGCGTATTCGTTTTACACACCACAATCTGTTCTTTCTTAAAACCTCCCCTCTCGACCAACTCCTTAATCGCGTTCCCTCGAAACTTCTCGTTCGGGTGCATGGTGCCGATAACTATCCGTCGAACGCCGCGCGAGCGCATGCGCGTCAATGCGTCCACCGAACGCGTTTCCCCGGACACCTCAATTCCGTGCACCGGTTCCATGTTCAAATACACGTCGTACTCTCCCGTTTCCGTCGTCGTTTCTTTCTTTGCCAGAGATGACGACGACGACAGAACTTCTCGCAGTTTCCTCTCCGCTTGCCTCTCGCACTTCTCACCAGCTTGGCCAAACTGAAACGCTTCGCACAGGATGTCTCTCGTTTTCGAGTGCACAATCACGCACGCGAATTTTGGGTGCGGCGCGCACTCGCCCGCGGATGAGTCCGCCAAGACGCACGCGCGTTCGACCCATTCATCGTCGTCTGAACCGTCGTTCAAAACGCAACAAACACTGTCGGGGAAAACGAGGCGGCGGCGAATTGAAGACGAACGTTCTCGTCGTCGTGTGCGTCGTTTACCTCGATGATGACACTTGAAAACCACTTTTTTTGACGAGGAGGAGGAGAAGGATATCATCGTCGCTCCTGGAGGACGAGAGAAAACGTGCGGGTGCGCCATCATCGATCGATCGAGAAGGAGGAATCAAGTGGAGTAATTCTGAGGGAGAATTCAGAGAGAAAACGAGAGAGAAAGACACAAGACGAATATGAATACGTATGTAACGCAGATGGACAAATGTGTGATCGTATTTACAATAAGTGAATAGCTAGTTTCACTTATCTTTGCGCTCGATGCTACTATATAGAAAAAGCCAGATTTCACGCACTGTGTTCTGCTGGCCGCAAACGACGCGTCGTCGTCTGAATCGTCGTCAGTCTCTCGTGTCAATACTCGAGAAGAGGCGTCTTGAAAACCGATAAAAAAATGTCTTATTATTAAGCCATGGCTGGCGTCGCGGGCGGAGCAACGGTCGCGTCAGCCGCAACAGCAGCTGCCGGTACTTTTCGCTTCACCTTTCGCTTCACCTTTTTCGTTTTTCTAACACCCCCCGCAGACTTTTTGGACGACGCGCGCGTGTATCCAGTCGTGCCCCGTACTCGCTGTCTTTGCGCGTGCAACGGTAAGCCGAGCAAGAACAATCTCGTTTGTTCACCAACTTGATTGTTCGTCAATCGCATCAACGCCGTGGCGGTGATTGCAGATCCTAAGCTCGTCAAGCGATCCGTCATCCATCGATCCGCTCCGCCAATCAATTGATATCTGGCGTTGCACGACAAACCGAGGAACGCTCCCATACCCAACGCGGACGTCTTCACGTCCGGCACCGGCACGGCTGGTTTCCATTTTTTTCCTTCTTTCTTTTTGTGTGAGTTGACTAATAAGTTGTTTAAGCCGCTGAACGCACCCCCGATGACGACACCGACGGCGGAGAGCTCCGCGCCTTTAGCTACGACGGAGGCGATTCTGGTGCCGGTGGTGTACGGTCGCAAAGGTCCGGCGCGGTCAAACGCGTTGTTCGGCATACCCGCCAACGCTTTTTGCCAGCCAAACTTTTGGACGCCGCCAAAGGATCGCGATGGGGTGCACAACCAGACCGTAGCCAAGTTTGCGACGCACATTTGCGCCACGTTGGACGCCGCCAAGTCCCACTCTTTCTTCAACTTATCCCCTCTGTGCGCGACTTCGTACATGGTACCAGCCGCAACCGTCACCGCTTGTTCAAACGCAAGCTTGTACAAAAACGCCGGTTCTGCCATTAATCGACCAACGAACGCTCTGGATGCCCACTGCGGAGTAGATCTGGAGACGACTCTTACCACGGACGGTCTAACGTCCACGGACATGAATCTGACCAACTGCGCGCTCGAAACGACGCCCATCTCCACCGCCATTCTCAAACCAGCCGGTAAACTCGCGATCGTTTTAAACCACTCGGACAACACGGCTTGAATCGCCTCTCTTTCGAACGTTTCCGGGATCCCTTCTCTCAAAGAAATGTATCCTCCTTCGTCGCCGTCGCCGTCTTCTTCGTCGAACCAATCGTCGTCGTCGCCTTCGTCGCCGTCGCCGCCGCCCCCGCCGTTATTGATCTTCCCCCCGTTATTCCCCCCGTTATCGCCGTCAGATAACTTTGGCGCTGCCACTGATTGTACCGAACTCGATAAATCCATGCTCACCTTCTCCAAAGTCGCCGCTCCGCCGCCGCCCAACTGTCGACCGATTTTCGCCATCGCCGTGTTCGGAATCCTCATGGCGGCGTGAAACTGGCTCTTATCAACTCGTCCGGTGCCTTGATCCTCGGCGCCGGCGTAATCGCTCACCGCGTTGAACACTTGCAAGCACGATCGCATCGCAGAAGTGGTGTTGTTGTTGTTGTTTCTTTTTGAGCAGTGCTGATAAAACGCCGAGGATGACGACGTCAACACAGACGCTTTTGCCGGTAAAATTTGAGCAGATAAAGCACCCCCCGCGACGGACGATTTGCGCTCGAGACAATGAGTGTTGGCGGAAAAAGAATCGTTACGCTTTGATGCGACGCCACGCGACTCCAAACGTGCCACAGAAGCGGCACATCTCGCGCGGTTCAATCGTCCTCGTCTCGAAACGTTCGGTTTTACGTGCGTAAACGCGTTCGAAGCGAGTGATAAAGCGCTCATTTCGTGCGTTGGAAATTCGCGCAATTATTTCTATCTCTCGAGAAACTTCTTCTTCGGCCTTCGAAAATTGTATAACGCGCGAATAAATGAAGAAAACGCTTCTCGATCTCAAAGATGCGAACGCAAAATCCGCTCTTAAAAGCACAAAAAGAACTCTACTCTTCCGTATTTATGTGTAAACCGCTACGAAACGTAACGCGAAATACAACTCTTGCGTGTGTGTGTGTGTGTGTTAGTGCTAATTAAAGCGCTATTGAAAAGACGGATAAATTCGCATTTCAACGGCGGTTGTGTTCCTGTTTTCTTTTCTGCTTTTTTTCAAAAAAATGTATATTTTTTTTTTCGTTCGAGGAAGGCATTGGTTGGTTGAAAGAAGAAGAAGAAGAAGAGTAAAATTTTACGAACAGCGTCGTAATCATACGATATGGTAGTTGTTTTATTACAAATTTTGATTCGATCCTCTCTCTCTCTCTCTCTCTGTTACGTTTGGCTTTTCAGACGACGTCGTCTGAATCGGTTGTTATTGTTCTCGACGGACGAAATCAATCAAAATCAGAAACCGGCGATGTCGCGCACGAGCGTCAAACCGCTTCCGATGGCAAAGAGAGACCCCCAAAAGGTCAAAATTCTCAACACGCGAGCGTTTCGAGGGTTTAAGCCGAACTTCATTCCAGCTTTCATTTGTTTGGCGATGTTGGTGACGATTTCCGCGCGCTCTTTTGGAGATTTGCTCGCGAGGATTTGTAACGCGACGTCGTCTTTGTTGTACAAAAAGATTTCCGAGAACGTGAAGGACTTAAACTCGGGTTCGATGAGTTTCTTCACCGAAATCTTTCCAGTCGATGGATCTTCGTCGTACTGTAATCCAACGGCTTCGTAGTAATAGTTGTCGTTGGATTTTAACGTTTCCAAGGCGTCGAGTAAATTTTGTTCAGCCTCGGAGACGTCCTCGTCCATGGACGCGTTGGCAAAATCGTCGTCGTACGGCACAGCGTCGACGATAATGTACGGTTCCGTTTGGACGACGCGCAAAATTTTAAACCTATTCGCGCTCGCACGAGCACACACGGAGAGTAAAATTCCGTCCACTGCGACATCGTGCGCTTCGATTTCCATCTTGACGCCTAAACCGGCAATTTTACCGTCGATGCCTCTGTACACCGCGCCAAACGCGTTCGTACCCACAAAGCCGTCTTCCGGGTACCGGTTCGCCCCGGGGACGATATCGAACCGTCTCTCGCCGGATTCGTAATCCGCTATCATTTCAACTTTGCTAAAATCAATCGTTTTCGCGTCTCGACTGCCCCCCCATTCGTGAGAAGTCAAAATCGTTCGATCTTCCTCCGCGTCTTCTGGTTTCAACAGTTTCGAAAAGAGCGTCAACCATCTCGGCTCGAACAAGTTCAATTTCGCTCGGGCTCCTGGAACGACCACGTGTCCGTAAGGAATAATCGGAATCTGAAACTCCCCGGGTAATCTATTCACCGTGCTATTCGTAATCGTCGTCGTCGTCGCGTCCTCCTCCCCAGTCGACTCCGAAGACGAAGACGAAGACGCCTTCGCGCTCGCCTTCAATCGATCCCCGGTTCTCGGATCGATAATCTCGCTCGGTAACTCAAAGAACTCCATCTTCTCTTCTCTCGAAGACGACGACGACGATGCAACGTTCGGGAGTAAAAAACCTTCCAAAAAGACCGCCTGTAACCGTTGTATCGACGTCGATTGTTTCACCGCGAACTGAAACTTCTCGAACCGTTTTTTGTTCATTTTTTTCGTCTCTTCTTTCCTTTCTTTTTTTTCTTGCTGCAACGCGTACTGCGCTTTCGCTCTTTCGTCCGCCTTACGTTCCTCGATAATTTTCGGGTCCTCGCCGAGTAAGTCGTCCAAGGATTGCAACGTCTGCGAGATTTCAGGAGGTGGAGAACTTCCTTTCGTTGTTTCCGTCTTCTTCTTCAAAGCGTCGTCGTCGTTCGTTTTCGTCGTCGTCGTTCCTTCGAAGAGACCAAAAATCGCCTGCGTCGTGGGCGTTCGATGTCCTCGTCTCGAGGATGCGTGCGCCTTCGTCTTACACCTCGACGGAGGAAGGGCAAACGAGGAAGAACGAGAGGAGCACGAGGAAAGCGATTTTGACGACGAGTGATGCATTTTGCTTGGGTGTTGATTCGCGCGCGCAAAGCGAGTTATGTGAGGAAAGATTAGCGCGAGGCACGACGAAAGATATTTCGTTAAAAACGTCGCCAAAGCGAATGGATGATGACGTCAATTGTCAATGATGAGATGAAACAAATGATTGATGATTTGTGTTCTTTTGAATTTTTGCGTAAGCGGTAAAAGCTTCGAGAAGAATATATACGAGAGCACAACGCGGACACGCCCGAGAAGAAGGGAAAGCTTTTACTACATATAAATGCGGCGTTTATTAGTAGTAGTGTTAGTAGTAGTATTCGTAGTATTACGTTTTAGTAGGATTCGTTGTCCAAAGAGCTGGACCAGCCGTCGTCGGCGTCGTCGCGCGAAGCGTCGTCGCCGTCGGGGTCTCCGTCCTCGACGTCCGAGGCTTTTTTGGACGAAGTCTCGAACTGGTCTAAATCGATGCCGGTGTTGTCTTCCGTTGAGGCGCTGGATGTTGGTGATGATGACGTTGTGCTATCGTCGGTGGTGGCACTCTTGATGGAGTTGCCGCCCATGAGTTTGTTGTACAAGTCTTCGCCGAAGGATTTGGAGTCTTGGCCGGAATCGGAGGCGGAGGCGAAGTCCTCGGCGAGATCTTGCGCTTCTTCCTCGGGCGTTTTCTCCTTCTGTTGTTCTTCTTCACCTCCTGTTTCTTTTTCTTCTTCGCTACTTTCTTCGGCAGCAGCACTGGTGATTACGGCGGATGGTTGTACCGTCGCGGCAATTTCGTCCTCGATGTTGCTTTCCATCTCGCTTTCCATCGCGCTCGTGTTGCGTTCCTCTTCTTCTCTCGCTTCCTGCTCGTCGTCGCTCTCCTTTTTTACATCAGAACCGGCTTCTTCTTCTTCTCCCTCACTCGCGATTGAGTCGTTCGAAGGCGTACTAATCTTAGCTTCTGGTTGTACCGTCGCCGCGATTTCATCCTCGATGCTGCTCTCCATAGCGCTCGTGTCCATCTTTTCCTCCGCCGTTTCAGGTTGTTCCTCGATTTCTTCCTTCAAATCTTCTTTTTTTATTGACTTTTCCTCCTCCAACTCGTAGTTTCCGTCCTCTTGGCGTTTCAATGCTTCCTCGATTTGTTTGCGTTCGGATTCTTTCCGCGCCTTCTTGAGGTTCTCCTTTTCCGAGGCGGCCTTTTGTTCCGCTTCGATTTCTTCCATTTTTTCCGCTCGAGACTTCCCCGAAATCGCCGCTTCGAGTTCTTCGTTGATGTCAAAACTGTTGCTGGACCCAGCTTCTTCTTCTTCTCCTTCTTTTTCTTCTTTTTCGTCAACCTGTTCTTCTCCTCCAGATTCCGGAGCTTTAGCTTTTTCGTCTGTTTCTTCATTGGTGGTGGCGTCAACGGCCTTCTCCGCGGCTGTTTCTCCCCCGTCCTCCTCCTTCGATGACGCACTCTCTTCTCTCTCTTCGCGTTCTGAATCTTTCTTTGAGGCTTTGCACAATCCAGTCTTTGCCAACCACGGTGCACAGAGTTTCTCGCCAGTCCACACGCCGCCATCGACCCAATCTGAGCTCCCATCTCCGTCCGTGCGTCTGTCGCACATGGCGGATTGAATCTCCGCGTTATTTTGCTTCACGCGATACAATATCTCGTCCAAAAATAATTTCGGCGCTAACGAGCATCGACCCGTATCTTTATCGCACGCATCCCCGGCATCGTTTCGGTCGTTCCAGACGAGTTTCGCTCTCGCGTCCAACATTTTCGAGCGCATCGCTTGCAACGCGTTGGATGAAATTTTAGAAACCGCCTCCGCGACTTCCAACGGGTTCTCCACGAAGATTTTTTCCGGCACTTGCAACATGAAAGATTTATAATCCACCGCCCACTTAAATGGGAGAGACTCCGCGATCGAATCAACGACAACGACTGGGATGCACCCGGCTGCAATCGAGTCGATGACTCTCGTCGACGTCTCAAATCGCGCCTTATCGTACGATCTCGGAATCCAGCAAAACGACGAACGCAAGGAGCCTTCGGCGTAATCTTTGACGTCGTTATCGGAGTTCAACGATTTCGATTTACCCAAGTGGATGTTCTGACCTTCTGCGCTGATTAAGTTTTTCATCGGCGCTTGCATGGTGTCGTGAAGAAACTCCAAGTCGCCGGTGTAAAACATTTCCGGTCGTTCGCGCTCGTAGAAAAAGTTATTTTTCAACTTCAGCGATGCTCGAGCAATGTCCGAATTCGCGGTAAAAGGCACGAGCATGGCAATACCGTTCGTCTTGTACGCTTTTTCCCAAATATGCGCCGGCGAAACATCCGTTACAGCTATGAAGACGTTCGAATTCTTCTTGTTATCGCCCACCACGGCGTCGCTGCCGACCTGCGCGTATTCCGGCACTCCAATCTCGTCTTTTTCACGCAAAATAAAACGCTCAGACGGGAACAAAAAGTTCGAAAATGCAACCGCTCTGCTCGCTTGATCTTTTTCCTTGGACATTCTCGAGAACAAGTTTTGCGCCAACACTTTCGAGTTGTCTTTTTGCTCCGACCACCATTTCGCTCGCGATTCTTCGTCCTCGACGTCGTTTTCGTGTAAAAACTTCGCCATGTACGGATTCGCATCCGCGAATGAATCCGTAAACAACACCATATCGGCATCATTGATGTGATTCGCAATCCGCGGATCGTCCTGTAACGCCGGCTTTAACCAATCGATGAACGCATACCTGTACGGCGTCTTGTCTGGAGGAACAAAGAGCAGCTCTTTCGCGTTTGCCAACTTCTCCGCGGCGGCTTTTTCGGTGCTCTCTTCGTCTTCGTTTTCGTATTCTCGCACTTCTTTTCTTCCCACGGAGCTTTCTCCGTCTTCTTCGTTTTCACTCGTCGTCTTTGCGGTTGATTCATCGTCATCGGGTGCATCGTTATTATCTTCGTCAGTCGTCGTCGCTGTCGTCGTCGCAGCCTTTTCTCCTTCTTCGCTCCCGGCGACGACCAACTGTTGCTGCTGCCTCTCCCCTCTCTCGTCTTCCGACGTGTCCGTCCCACCAACCTCGTTCTCAATTTCCGTCGGACTCGCGATTGCCACCATTTCGTCTTCGTCTTCTTCTTCTTCTTCCTTTTCAGACGGCTCCGAGCTCTCCGCCGCGCTCGCCGAGCTCCTACTCAAAGAGTATTTCAAACTTCGCCTCTTGTACGACGCGTCCAATCTCGTCTCCACGAACGGCGACCACCCGAATAAATCCGTCGCGTAAAACGTCATCGCTTGTGTCTCTCGTTCCACGATATCTTCGCACGATGACGACGACGCCACGTCGCTTGGTTTCACCCCGAGCGTTTGCACGATGAGTCGATTTTCCAAATACGTCTTCAAAGGGTGATTACGACTCACGAATGCGAATGCGCAGAAACAGACGAAGCACGCGATCGATACCGCTTTCATCGTTGGAGCGGCGGTTCTTTTTTGTGTGAATGATGACGATACGGGTGTCATCATTCTTTTACTGCCGCTTTTGAGAAGCAGCGCGACGCGTTCGTCGTCGTTTGCAGTCATTAACGTCGCGGATTCGTGGTCCTCCATCCTCGTATCTCTTCGCCGCGGCTTTTGTGATTTGATGTGTGCTATATAATTCACAGAAACAACTCTCAGAGACCAAAACAATCGCACTCTTTTCACGAAACAGAAAAAGTCACTTTTCGCTCTCTGTCTGTCCTCTTCTTTCTCCGTCTGAGAGACTTTTGTTCTCTTTTTGCGCGCGTATAAAAAAGTAAAGAGCGCTTTCTTGCGCGCGCAAATAAGTGTTCGTCGTAAATTTGCGGAAATTGGTCTCGTCAAAAAGGCTAGGGTTGAACACCCTAAAGTTTAAAGCGAGTAAAAAAAAAACGAGAAAAAAGACAGACACCACGAAAAGATATCTCTACTCCCTGCGACTACCTCTCTCACGACTCCTGAAGAAACGAAGAAGAATGGGAAGGATCAAGGAATACTTTCTCGACAAAGGCCTGACCGCGAGAGATATCCCGCTGGCGTTCGCGTGCGTGCTTTCTTTGTTTTCTTCTTTGTTCTCTTTGTTGTCTTCTTCTTCTGAAATATATTCCATCATCATCGGATGATGATGATGATGATGTTGACGCGCTCTGATACCATTTCTCTCTTCTTTAACGTGCGCTGCTTCGACGCGGATAAAACAACGTAAAACAACAATTTACGTAAAAACAGGTTCCACGAAATCTTCTCCATCGCGTTCGCTGCGTCCACGTGGGTCGCCGCGTACGGCATTCAACCGTCAAAAACGCTCTGCCAACCGTTTGCAAACGTGCACGTGATTAAAAACAACGTCCAACCGGTGTTCCTGAAAATGCTGGAAACGTCTTCGAAACCGGCGCGCCGAGCGGTGGAAAGAATACCGATGTTAGCGAAAACCGATCCGACGCGTCTGACGGTTGCGTTAGCGGAGAGTTTGACGCTGAGAGCGTTTATTAAACCAATCACGTTTGGTGGGAAGTTATGGGTGACGTATGAGTTTATGAAGTTTGTCAAGAGGAAGAGCGACGAGGGAACGACGACGGAGAAGACGACGAAGAAGTTAAAGAAGAAGAACAAAGTCGCGAGCGCGAGTCTCTCGCTGCGATAATGTGAATCATCCTCACTAGAAGAACACACTTAGTTATACGTGTACCATGGTAGCTGCGCAATACATATTATTATTATAAATAACCATAATCATCGTCCTCTCTCTCTGAAATTCTCTCTACTGCGCCTCTTCTTCTTTTTCTTCTTCTTCCTTACCGCCGCTACTAGATGACCTACTACTACTTGAACTATTATTATTCTTCAGAGAGGAGCGGTAACTTAAATAATCCCCCATCGCCTCTTCCTCGTCCACGCTCATCAGCGGACACTCCCCGTCAATCTCGCACTCCTCGACGTCGTTCAACTCCTCCTTCAAAATTTGCCTCGCTAAGTTCTCCCAAACCTTATCGGCCACCATCGCGGATTCGGGTAAAAAATCCAACGCCATTCGAAACAAAACTCGCGTCTTACCCGGTCTAGACGGTAAACACACGTGCACTTGATGCACTCGTCTCGGAATAGAGTCCCCATACATCCTCTGAATATCAATTGAACTGACCAACGCGCTACTCGGAACAAATTTAATCTCGTTCGGTACCGGCCGCCACCCCCATCGCAAAGCCTTGGCGACTTGCGCGCTCACGTCCACCAAATCAAAAATCTTCTCCAAACTCCCCGTCTTTTCCTCGACCAATTTCGCTTTATTCACCGCCCGTTGCGTCAACGTAAACAATCGTTCGGTCAGCACGTCGCACTCGTTTTCAAACTCCAACTCAATCTCCGCGCACGTTAAAAACGGCGTCCCGTTCACGCTCCCTCCACCCGGCGCTCGTAAACTCTTCTCCCCGACGTACAAGTTCGTCGGATGCCTGGGATCCTTTTCATCCGGCACTTCCTCCCCCTCATCCCCGGCCCAAACAAACACCATCCCGTCGTGCTCGACCGTCTTCAACGCGTCCACGTACACGCCTTTCAACACCGTCTTACACGACGGCATCTTCACGCACTCCCCTCTCGTGGTAAACTCCCACCCGTGGTACGCGCACTGAATGTGCCCCTCTTCCACTTGCACCCCGAGCGAGAGCGGACACGCTCTGTGCGCGCATTCGTCTTTCACGCATCCAATTTGGCCTTCTTTCGTTCGAAATAAAACCCACGGCACGTTGAACAAATCAAAAGGGATCATCTGATTAAACTTGACGTTTTTGCTAAACGCGACTGGGAACCAGTTTTTCCGTTCCGACGCAGAGTGCGAAGGCGAGAGGTTGAAATCTTTGCTCCGTTCTCTCCGT
>Ga0115555_1000393_pt1 | contig 29964 bp, 15 predicted proteins | sample COGITO_mtgs_1104_2_FD_87285 | JGI IMG/M metagenome (GOLD analysis project Ga0115555, IMG submission 87285) | Pelagic marine microbial communities from North Sea - COGITO_mtgs_110407 | ecosystem: Environmental > Aquatic > Marine > Epipelagic | place: Germany:Helgoland, sampling site Kabeltonne... | reverse complement strand
TGTGACTCTCAAATCGAAAAAAAAAACAAAACAAACACAAAACGCGAAGTTTTTCTCTCTAAAGTTTCTTGTTGTGGATAAAAGATATCTCTCATCTCTTCTCTCTTCTTCTCTCTCTTTCTCTTTCTCCTCATTTTTTTACCACGACAGACAGAGAGACAAAACGCGATGACGACGACGACGACGACGATGACGATGGCTTCTTCTTCTTTGTCTTCTTCTTTGTCTTCTTCTTTGTCTTCGAAGAAGAAGAAGATGATGATGATGATGATGAAGAAAAGTTGTTCAACACGAAGAACACAAAAAAAAAGATTTTACTCTTCGGCGTCTCAAGAACAACAAACAACGAACAGTTCTGCGGAAAAAATGCTCTCCATATGGCTGACTCGCCAGGCACAACTCGGGAATTTGGACGACGATTTAGTCATCGTCATCAATTCCATCGCCATCGCGTGTAAGCAAATCATGAGCTTAGTGAAAGCAGCTCCGTTGCAAGGGAATATTGGATTAGCGGGTGGGAAAAATGAAAGCGGAGACGAACAGAAGAAGTTGGACGTCATCGCGAACGATATTTTCTTAAACGCGGTACAAAAATGCGGACGAAGTTCGGTGATTGTTACGGAGGAGGAAGATCACCCGGTTTTATCAGCGACGAACGTTGGGAATGGAGATTACGTGGTGACGTTTGACCCGATCGATGGGTCCTCGAACATCGACGCGTGCGTCACGACGGGTGCGATTTTTGGCATTTATTCACCCGGAGAGTGCGACATTGACCCGACGCAATCTGCCGAGGAAATCATGAAAAACTGCACGGAAAACGCGAATCAATCCGGAGAGAACTTAGTCGCGGCTGGGTATTGCATGTTTTCTTCGTCGTGCGTTTTTATGATTACCACTGGTCACGGCGTGTTTGGTTTCACTCTGGACGAACAAATCGGCGAGTTTGTCATGTCGCACGAAAAGTTACAAATTCCAGACGGCAAAGATATGAAACGCATTTATAGTGGGAACAACGGGAACGTGCAATTATGGGCTCCGGAGTTAAGAGAGTACGTGAAACAGTTACAAACGGGCGAAATCGACGGGAGAAAAGGAGATCCTTGGTCGTATAGGTACATCGGCGCTCTCATCGGTGATTTCCATCGAACGTTGTTATACGGCGGCATTTGGTTGTACCCTCCAGACGTGAAGGCGACGGAAGGTAAGGCGAGATTATTGTATGAGGTTGCGCCGATTGCTATGATTGCGGAGCAAGCGAACGGAATGGCGACGAGAGGGAAAATGGCCGACGAACGGGTCATGGAAGTGAAACCTATGTCAATCCATCAAAAATCGCCCATGTTTGTGGGATCGAACAGCGCTGTTCTCGGATTACAGAAGTTCTTGAAAGAGCACTAAGTAAGAAGAAGTAATCCTCGCGTTGTCGTTGTCGCTGTTGTTTGTTATCATTACGTGTTGTACCACTCGCATCTAAATTTATAATCTATTCTTGGTTTCTCGCTACTTTTCTCGTGTTTGTTTTAGAATTATATTACTCGAAATCTGAGTCGTCGTCGAAGTCGCTCTCTTCTTCTTCCTCTTCCTCCTCCTCAGATTCTCCATCCTCGTCAGCATCATCATCATCTGAATCCGAATCTTCCTTGTATTTCGTCGCCGTTGCGCTAGAACGTCTCGCTGGTCGCGCCTTCTTCGCGATTGGTTCGTCGTCTTCGCTGCTCTCGTCCGACGATATGAGGTCCATGACGTCGTCCGAGTCGTCCGCGTCCGAGAGCTCGATTCGCTCCTCGCGTTTCTTCTTCTTTTGATGTTGCGCCTTTTTCTTCGCGGCAGCCGCGGCGGCAGCTTTGTCCGTCGATGATTTCTTTTTCGCGTTTCCACTACCTCCACCGCCTGGTGATCGCAACGATACCTCTCTCCCGGCTATGCTCGGCTGGATGGGCGAGATTATTGATATCGTCGCTTTCCCTCTCACGAGCGCTTGCGGCGACGTCATGTGCCCGTCGTCTGAATCGCTGTCGTCGTCTCCATCGAAATCAATGTTTCCTAAACCGTCGTTATCGGCGAGATTCTTCTCCGCTTTCGCCGCTGCCTGACGTTTCGGTCTTCGACCACCCGCGGCGTCTTTTGATTTATTATCTTTTCCTCCTCCTTCACCTTCTTCTTCGTCGGAGTCGCCGAGCGTAATCACGCTATCGTCGGCGGCGTCGGTGTTCGCGTCGTCGTTTTCATCTCCCTTCTTTCCTCCTCCTTTTTTCTTGCCCAACGTGCTGTTGTTCTTCCTCTCCCAATCAATCGCCGTCTTCTTATTCCCGCTATTCATGGTCTTCCAAACGCTCTCGGGAATCTCCAACAATGGCTTCTCCTCCGGATTCTCCTCTTTCGTCCCGATCCAAGCCCATTGGGAGAATATTAACACCCCGTCGAAGAAATCTTCGAGATTCGCGTTCGCATTCGCCCCTGAATCTTTCCTCGACGATCCGCCGCCTCCGCTTCCAAGGTTCAAGGTGAAATACCTCGACTCTCTCGCCCTCGCTATGGTCCCGTACAGTTTCATCTTCCCGATGCCGTTCGGGAAGTTGATGTAACAAACTGGATTTTGCGTATCCAAATCCGCGAGTTCTCCAAACTCCACCGCGTTCGCGTTCGTAGCAGCAGAAGTGGTGTTATTATTATCTCCACCACCATTACCACCACCACTCGCGTTGTTGTTCATGAAACTAATCTGCGCGAATTGTCCGGGAAATACCACCATGTGTCTCGACTTTCTCGTGTTCGCTTTCTTCGCGATATCTTTCGCGTCCGATTTGAACAGCTGGTTTTTCCTCGTTTGAATAACCTCCGCGGTGGACGGCAACGCGGACGAGACAATTCTGCTGCTCAGCGCGGACTGATAAATTTTCGTGGATACTTGACGCTCTCTCAAAATTTCCTCGTCTGTCTCGAGGACTGCGGCTCTTTGCGCGTCTGTTTTCCCGTCGTCTTTGTCGTTCTTCTTCTTCTTCCTCGGCGGCATTCTTTCTTTATTTGATGTGTTTGATTGGAAATTCCCCCCAAATCCGTTGTTAGAGTTGTCGTTCCTCTTTCTCTCTCTCTCTCTCTCTTCTCCTACAAAAAATATATTATTAAAAGCAGAGGATGATGATGATGACGATGTTTTAATAAAACGTGCGCGTTGTGTGCTCTAATACACAGTGGTACAATAGAAAACGAGACGAGATGAGTGAGGAGAAATTTTTGTGATGCTCAACTCATCAAATCTCTTTTTTTTTGTTTTTTGAATTTTTTTCCTTTTTTCTTGTTTTGTTTGTTTTGTCTTCTCCTTCTTCTTCTTCTTCTTCTTCATACTAAAAGAACTTGTCGAGAGAGAAAAGATGCGGTCTTGTTCGATGATGCTCAACATCATCGCGCGACGAACGACGACGGCGATTTGTTGCGCTCGCACCAGCACGAGTACTACGAGTACGAGTACTATTGCTGCTGCTGCTACGAATACTACTTCTTTGTGTTCTTCTTCGCAAAGAAGGTATTTAGTAAGAAGAGCCACATCTTCGTTAGGTTGCAGCACTTCTTCTGATTCCAATTCTTCTTTGAATTCTTCTTTGAATTCTCAAAGCGAGGATGATGCGAACGATGATGATGAAGAAGGAAAAGGAGTATATTATTACGATGATGATATTAATGATTCAGAAGATTTAGATTTAGAAAACGATTACGTAGAGTTGCAACTGGCAAAACAAGCGAAAGCGGCGACGATAAAATCGGTCAAATTCATCTCCTCGGTCGTTCGACACCAAGACTGTCCGCAAACGAAACTCCCGGAAGTGGCGTTCATCGGACGCTCGAACGTCGGGAAGAGCTCGTTAGTAAACATGCTCACGAACAGGAAAAACGTCGCCAAAGTCTCCAAAAACCCAGGGAAAACGCAAACGATTAATCATTACGAAATCACCACCGGCGACGGGAAGTGGTTTCTCGTCGATTTACCCGGGTACGGCTTCGCCAACGCGCCGGAACATCTCAAGAAGGAGTGGGCGAAGTTCACTCGAGAGTACTTGTTAGAGAGGAAAAACTTAATCTCCGTGATGTTATTAGTCGATAGCACGGTCAAACCCCAACAACTAGATCTGGACGCGTTGGAATTCTTAGCCGAGAACGATATTCCAGCCACGGTCGTGTTCACCAAGGCGGATAAAAAACGGAAAGCCAAGGGCGGGAAACGCGCGACGCCGGCGGAACACGTGGACATGTTCGCCGATGAAATCAGCGAAATGTTCGAAGAGTTGCCGCCGTTCGTGTTTACCAGCGCGAATAGTGGGGAAGGGAAGAAAGAGTTGTTGAATCACATCGCCACAATACGAGAGTTCATGAAGAACGGATCAGGAGATGGAGAAGAAGACGAAGCGTTTAGTGATGAAGACTAGAACTATAATAGACTTTTGTTCATCCCCATTAATACTCCTCTCATGCTTTCGTTGGCACCGCTTTTCGCAACGAAGACTTTTATTACTACTTTTATCAAAACACCTTCTTGTTCTTCTTCTGTTACGAACACCTTCTGCTTCTTTCGTCTTCGTGGTCGTCTTCGAAGCGCGCATACGATTCAGACGAGGAGAGACGAGAGATTTTTTTCCTCCTCTTCCATGGGCGCGATGGTTTCCAAAATGGACGGAACGAAATCATCATTCTCGAACACCAAAACAAACTACTCTTTTACCAACGAAAAGAAACGCGAAAGAGGAGGAGGAAAGAAGAAAACGCTGACGACGATTGTTTCAGCAGCACAAGGAGCCAAGAGTAACGACCCCGTCGACAACGACGATAACGATGAGTTGTTAAAAACGCCGACGAAGAAGAAGAAGACAAATAAAACAACGAACAACGTGAAACACGAACGAGCGCCGCCGAAGAACTGGGAAGAGTGTTTAGCGAAGATTAAACAGATGAGAAAGAACGGACCGTTAGCGCCGGTGGATACCATGGGATGCGAGAAAATCGCCGAGACGAGCGACGAAAAACAGAAGCGATACCGGACGTTGATCTCCGCCATGCTCTCGTCGCAAACGAAAGACCAAATCAATCACGCGACGATGAATAAGCTCATCGCGTTGAATAAAGACACCGCGGAAGGGATATTGAACACGACGGAAGACGATTTAGACGAGATCATCCACCAAGTCGGGTTTCACAGGAACAAAGCGAAATATTTACGAGCGGCGGCGAAGATATGCGTAGAAAAATACGGCGGAGATATTCCTCCGGATTTAGAGTCGTTAGTAGAACTCCCCGGGGTTGGTCCGAAAATGGGACACTTAATCATGAACGTCGGGTGGGAAAAACCGAGCGGGATATGTGTGGACGTGCACGTACACAGAATTACTGAGAGATTAGGATGGGTTTCGGAATCGTGCGCGGTGACTAACGCCGGTTCGCCTCGTAAAAGAACGCCCGAGGACACCAGAGTCGCTTTAGAGAACTGGTTACCCAAAGACGAGTGGGTGGAAATCAACCCATTACTCGTCGGATTTGGACAGTTATACTGCACGCCGTTGCGGCCGAAATGTTCCGAGTGCGATGTCGCCGATTTGTGTCAAAACGCGTTCCGAGATGCCGCCACGCCGACGAAGAAGAAGAATAATCTGAAGAGCAGCAAAAATTAAAAGTGCATAATATTAAAAGCGCTCGCGTATGTGTGTGTTATGTCTGCATGTAAATAGAAAAGGAGAAGAAAGTAAACCGTATAGAATTGCGTGTGCGTGTTTTGTTTGTATGTACATATATGTTTAGAGAGAGAGGGAGAGAGCGTGATGAAATCTAATTATTCCATCTCATCATCGTATGTATACTTTACCTCGTTTGTTGTGTTGTGTTGTTTTTGTGTTTTTGTTGAATTGAACGATCTGTTCTGCATTTAAAAGCTGCGCAATTACTCGTACGATCGAAAAGAAGAAGAAGAACAACAACATAATAATAACATAAAAATGGCGCGTTTATTCTTAGACCAAGAGCCGTTGACGCAGTATAAAGACCGAAGATTCGAGGGTAATCTCGAGGAATATTTAGATCGTTTGCGAACGTCGACGACGTTATACGTCGGGAACGTTTCCTTTTTCACCACGGAGGAACAAATACACGAATTATTCACCTTGTGTGGCCCGGTGAAGAAAATCACGATGGGATTAGACAAACAGAAAATGACGCCGTGCGGATTCACGTTCGTGGAGTTTCACAACCGCAGAGACGCGGAGTTAGCGGTGAAACATCTGAACGGGACAAAGTTGGACGACCGGGAAATTCGGATCGATTTCGACTGGGGGTTTGTCGACGGGAGGCAATTCGGCAGAGGTCGATCGGGCGGTCAAGTCAGAGACGAATACAGAACAAACTTTGATAGCGGGAGAGGCGGATACGGGCAGTTGTTGAAAGTAGAGCTGGAACGCGCGGAGAAAGAAGAGGAGTACGGTGGAGATTTTATAGAAGATTACGACGGGCAACAACAGGAATACGGTGGCGGAGGAGGAAGAGGAAGTCGGTCGAAGCGAAGAGACCGGGATCAGGAGATGGAAGACGCGGATGCGCCGAGGAAACGATGATACTAGCAAATTAAAACAATAATAACAAATTACTAAAAGCCTATATACATATGTGAAGATGATTCTTAAAAACGCTTCGCGATACTACTACTACTAGTCTAATCTACTACTACTTTTAAAACAGCGCGAAAGGAAGCACTCCGCGGAAGAAGAGCTCATCGTTGAAACACAACGAAGACTGGCCAAGCGCGGCATAACATTCTTTATATTCAATCAGACGTGCGTCGTAAAAATGTACGCGAATAGACACAACGCGCACGCGAAGCCGAAGAAACGGTGGTCGGATGACTTTTGTCCGGGAGATGTGACGCTGTCCGCGGCGTCACTCTGTCCGGGAGAAGTGATGAATGCTGTGACCGTTTGGAAGCTCGTCGTCGCCTCCCACGGTACCTCGTGACCGACCGCGTCGTAAACGAGCGTCGCTGAACTATATTTTGCGGCGGCATCCCGCGACAGATCGTTGGGTATGATGTTGTCGTTTGTTCCCATAAACACCAAAGCGCGGATGTTCTCGAACGGAGCCGCCGCGTCGATGCGGCTCACGAGTCCGAGATGCGTCGTCGGGAGATAGCCGCAAAATATGAGCGCCACCTCGAACGTCGCGCTCGAAGTTTGCGAGAGAAACGTCGTTACGAAAGCTCCTCCTTGGCTGTACCCCAAAATGCCGTAAAAAGGCCCTTGGTTTGCGACGACCGCTTCTAAAGCATTCACCGAAAGCGAGGCGATATCAGGATCCGTCGTCGGCTCCCCTTTCCCGTTCGGTGGATCTGGGATCCATAAATGTCCGTCGTAACTTCCCGTGGGAAAAACAAACTCAATTTCTGGCAAAGCTGCGATGAGCGATTGCATACCGCGCGTATTTTCAAAGGAACTCGCCGTTTGGCCCCCTCCATGGAGGCAGAGGATCTTTCGTTGTTGTTGCCCATCACAACAAGAAGAACAACAGAAGATGATGAATAGTAGGAGTGCTTTAGGGAAAACCCTGCGTTGTGAGACATAATACTTAAAAGAATTCATCATTGTTATTCGTTAATAATACGTCTTCTTCCTTGTTGTTGTTGTTGTTTCGACAACAACAGCAACAACAACAAAAGTAGTTGCAACCGTTCCTATAGCGTTCGCAAATAAAAAGTGCCAGACTGCTGAGTGAACTCTTTTTTCGTCTTTTTCGTCTTTTTGTTCTTTTTTGTGATTTTTGTTAATTTTTGTCTTCTGCGGCGGCGCTTTTTCTCGTCAGAAACAACTTTAATATCGAAGATTTGAGGAGAGAAAGGCGACGAGAACGACTATAAGTTATTGTTGTTGTTGTTCAGCATGAAAACCAGGAGGGAAGTGGACGACGACGATTCAGAAGACGACGTCTTTGAAGTCGATGATTTCTTCAACGAGAAGAAGAAAGAAATCGAAGTCAAAGACCCGCACTTGGTGTCGAAAGAAATTTCCTCGGTGTCGTTTTCGTTTTACGACCCGAAAGAAGCGCGAGAGATTTCGGTGAAAAGAGTCACCAATCCAGTCTTGTTCGATGCTCTGAATAACCCAGTCGTTGATGGATTATACGACCCGGCGTTTGGCCCGATCGAACAATTCGGCGTGTGCTCGACGTGCGGGTTATCGCAACACCATTGCCCGGGGCATTTTGGGCACATCGATTTGGTGGTTCCCGTGTATCACCCTTTGTTGTTTCCGACGGTGACGAAGGTGTTAAGATGCGCGTGTTTGAACTGTCACAAGTTTAAAATGCACACGGAACGGGTGAATATGTTCAGAGAACGATTGGATTTGATCGATAGAGGGGAATTAGAGAGTGCAGCGGATGTCAGTCAGTGGAAGTTATCGAAGAGTACGATGCGAGAGTTGAGCGAAATCGAAGAGGAAAATCGAAAAGATCGAGAGAACACGAGGAAGGAAGAAGGTGGGGAGGCACCGGAGATGATGGATTTGGACGCTAATTTAATGCCAAAGTTAGATAGTTTGACGAGGAAGAAGACGAAGAGAGGGAACCAGTACGTGCCTTTGGAGTGGACGACGTCGGCGTTGACGGCGAAGAGAGAGTTGATCGATTCGTTTTTCAAAAGCGTGCCGAAAGCGAGGTGCGAGAATTGCAGAGCGTTCGGTCCTGGTTTGAGCACGGAAGGATCCACTAAGATTTACAGAAAACCGTTGCCGAAGAAGCAGTTGGTGACCAACTTAGCGAACGGTATTGACGTGGATTTTTCGATGAAACAGTTGGCGAAAGCGGCGAGCGCGGAAGGGGCGGACGAGCAAGTGGATTCCGGCACCGTGGCGGAAATGACTGGAGGAACCGTCGTTGAAGGTAAATCAAAGAAGATTAAACAAAAGACGAAGAAGAACAGTAGGGATAGAAATAGCGATGGTAGTAGTAGTAGTAGCAGTTCTTCTGAAGACGACGACGACGACGATAGCTCGTCCTTGTCTTCATCGACGGACAGCGAAGAAGACAACTACGACGAAGGAGGATTTAAAGAGCGCTCGACGAAACCGATGTACGTGACACCAATTGAAGCGAGAGAGATTTTGAGAAGATTGTGGGGCAACGAGTTTGAATGGTGCGCGAGAGTGTGGTGCGCGAATGGTCGCGATCAAAGTTCAGATTTAACGACGAAAAGACAAGCCTCCAATCCGAACAGATTCTTCTGTCAAACTATTCTTGTGCCGCCGCCAAAGCTTCGACCGCCTTCGAAAATGGGCGATATGGTTTTCGAGCACCCGCAAAATACGCACTTGTGTGCGATAATTCAAGCCAATTTATCGTTAACTGAACTCTTTCGAACGCCGCCGACGGTTCCAGAACCTCCAGAAGTGCGCGCTTCGAGAGCCGTTCGAGCGTGGTTGGTCATTCAAGGTGGCGTGAATAGACTGATGGATGCCACTAAAGCGGATCGGATCCAAGATCGCGTTGGTATTGGAATTCGTCAACAGTTGGAAAAGAAGCAAGGTTTGTTTCGTATGAATATGATGGGGAAAAGAGTAAACTACGCGGCGAGGTCGGTGATTTCGCCGGATCCGTATTTAGGTACTGGCGAGATTGGCGTACCGCCTGTTTTTGCCAAAACCTTAACGTTTCCTGAACTTGTGACGCCCCATAACGTTGAACTCATGCGTGAGCTCGTAGAACGAGGAGCGGACGAACACCCAGGCGCGAACGCCGTCGAGGACGAACGCGGAAGGATTATCAATTTAGCGCGATTTTCCAAAGAAAAACGAAGAGCCATTGCGAAAACTTTGTTGTCGGTATCAGCCGCAAAAGATGCCGATGGGCGACCGCTTGCTAGGAAGGTCTACAGGCATCTACGCAACGGCGACATTATGCTCACGAATCGTCAGCCAACGTTGCACAAACCGGGGATTTTAGCCCATTGCGCTCGCGTCCTTCCCGGGCAAAGAACCATTCGCATGCACTACGCCAATTGTTCGACGTTCAACGCTGATTTCGATGGAGACGAAATTAACTTGCACTTTCCTCAAGATCATCAAGCGCGAGCGGAAGCATACGAAATTGTCAAAGCCGAGGAGCAATTCTACGCGCCGACGGACGGGAAACCGCTGAGAGGTTTGATTCAAGATCATATCTGCTCCGCTGTATTGTTGACGTGCAAAGACCGCTTTTATAACAAAGAAGGGTTCTCGCAAATCGTGTTCGCGGCTCTCGTGGATTTATGTGATCGCGAGAATTTGACAATTAAGTTGCCTCCACCTACGATTCTTAAGCCGAGACGGTTATGGACCGGTAAAGATGTCATGCGCACGATTTTAGACCACGTCGCGTATCAACGTCCCGGGGTTACATTGAAACACTCGTGTAAAACTCCGCACACGTTTTGGGGAAGTAAAGAGGAAGGTGACTTGATCGTTCGTCAAAATTACATCTGTACTGGCGTTGTCGATAAGAACGCGTTCGGTAAGTTTGGTTTAATACACGCCGTTGCTGAATTACACGGAAAGCAAATTGCCGGAAAGTTGTTATCGGTGTTGTCTCGATTACTCACTCTGTTCCTTCAACAACACGGGTTCACATGCGGGATGGACGATTTAGTTTTAGTCGCAGAATCTGAAGAGTTGCGCGTGAAGGAGTTGGCCAAAGCTGGCGCGGCAGCAAAATCAGCCGCGGAAGCGTTTGTACAAGTTAAGGATGTTCCCGAGATGGCGTTGCGTTCGGCGGTTTCCGCGAGAGTCACCGAACGTCCAGATTCCGAAGCCGCGCTCGATGCTCGCTCTTCTGGAGCGCTCAATCAAGTCACGTCGGCTACTGTCAAAGTTTGCCTCCCTAGTGGCACGAAGAAACCCTTTCACAGAAATTGCTTGTCCTTAATGACCATGTCTGGAGCGAAAGGCTCGATGGTGAACTTTTCACAAATCGCTGCCGCGCTCGGGCAACAAGAATTAGAAGGTCGTCGCGTTCCAAGAATGGCGAGTGGGAAAACGTTACCATGTTTTGCACCGTTTGATTGTGATCCGCGAGCGGGTGGATACATCAGCGACCGATTTTATTCTGGTTTACGACCGCAGGAATACTATTTCCACTGCATGGCTGGAAGAGAGGGTTTAGTCGACACGGCGGTGAAAACGTCACGATCTGGATATTTACAAAGATGTTTGGTTAAAAATTTGGAAGGATTGAAAGTTCACTACGATCATACCGTACGGGACGTCGATGGCACGATTGTTCAGTTCTTATATGGCGATGACGGCATTGAAGTCTCCAAAGGAGTCTACGCAAAAGAATTTGCGTTTGCGCTGGAAAACATCGAATCGTTAAAACTACAAAACAAATCCGCTCTGAGTGAGTTTGACGATAGCTCATCAAAGAAAGAGAATTCCAATCCCGAAGATGCATTCATGGATAAGAAGACGAGAGCATTTCCAGACGTGCCACGAAACACATCCTCAGTTGTAGAACACGAGAAACGTTATTCCCAGTTCACGAGTTTAGGTATCTTACCAGAAAAGTTTGCAAAAGATTTGGACGATTTTTTGCACGTCACGCATGGCATTCTATCCGACGAAGAGTTTGAACAAGCACACAAAGTCACTCGTAAAGAGTTTGCAAAGATTATGAACTTGAAGTTTATTGCCTCCATGGCGAGCCCGGGCGAAGCCGTTGGCGTCGTCGCCGCGCAATCCGTAGGCGAACCGTCCACGCAGATGACCTTGAATACGTTTCACTTTGCCGGTCGTGGTGAAGCAAACGTGACGATGGGTATTCCTCGACTACGCGAGCTACTCATGGCGGCGAGCAGAAAGCCGACATTACCGGTGATGACCATGCCTCTGCGCAAAGATAAAATGGCTAAGAAGTATGCGGATAGGCTCGCGAGTCGGTTGCGCAAAGTGACTTTTGCAGAGTTGGTGCAAGATCTCTCGTGCGAGACGCGGTTGTACGCGGACGCGCCGTCTGATGGCTGTAAAGCGCGCGTGTGCGAAGTGAAGGTGAACATGAGATGCCCGGATGAATTTTCAAAAGCAAAAGGAAGCGTGACGTTTGAAGAGATGGAAGCGTGCTTCAAAGAAACCTACTTGGCGGAACTGTATGCAATCATCAAGAAAGATTGCAAGAAACGAGCAGAGCAAAGTGCTGATGTTCAGATCGTGAAATTAAGGCAACGATCTGCGACAGGTGCCGCGAGAAAACCGAGTGATATGGACGATGATGACAACGACGATGGCAAGAATACCGCAGACGACAACGACGAAGGCCAACCGAAGAAAAAAGGAGGTAGTGCAAAACTGAACGCAAAGGAACGAATCGAAAATGAAAACGACGCCTCCGACGACGAAGATAACTCTGACGACGAAGAAGGCGCGAAAGCAGATGCGAGAAAAGCTGATCGTGACGAGGAAGCGTACGGCGACGACGACAAAGTCAATGCGGGTGAATTTTCAGACGAAGACGAAGCACAGATTGCAAGGAAGATTAAAAAGAAGTCCTCTTCTGCAAAAAAGAAAAAGAAAGGTTCTGCAAAGTCTTCCGACGAGGATAAAGACGACGGTAGTCCGTCAGATTCAGATTCAGACGATTCAGATCAAACGGAAGTCGCGGAACCAGCTACTGCAGCTTCGAAAAAGAAGAAATCTTCGAAAAACGAAACTGCATCTTCACGAGAGAACGGTGGTTTACGCCAGGACTTATCCGATATCCAAGAAGCCGTCGTCGTCAACGCGAGCGCGAAAACGTTTACGGTCATCCTTGAGTTTGATTTAGCAACTCCATTACTTCTCTTACAAAACTTGCTCGATAATGCCGCGGCAAAGTCCAACATTCGATACACGAAAGGCATTGGCGGCGTTTTCGTCGTCGGCGACGAGCTCGACGGTACTTTAGCGGTCCAATGCGATGGTGTCTCCTTCGATGCCGCGTTTGCAAACGAGGATTTAGTCGACGTTAATCGTATCAAAGCGAACGACGTTTGGCAAGTTCGGTTAACGCTCGGCGTCGAAGCCGCGAGACGAACACTCGTAGATGAAATTTCAGGGGTGTTTGGTGCCTATGGCATTGGCGTCGACGCCAGACACTTGTCGTTGATTTCAGACTTCATGTGCCAGCAAGGCGGGTACAGACCGTTCTCACGAGTTGGTATCAACGATTCCACGTCTCCATTTTTGAAAATGACGTACGAGACGGCCACGGCGTTCTTGACAGAAGCCGCTATAAGGGGTGATGTCGATAAATTAAAAAATCCGTCCGCAGCGATTGTTTTAGGTAAAATGGTCAACGTAGGTACAGGAAGTATCGGCTTACAATACGACGCCAAACGGGCGACAAAAATGGAAGAAGAGATGCGCTCGATGGGCATAGAGCCGGTAAAAAAGTTTGAACGAACACCTCGAGCAGCTGCGGTGAAAAAAGAAAGACATACGACGACGCCGTCCGAAAAGCTTATATTCAGCGCGCTTAAAGCGACTCCCAAAAATAAGCACGTCACGTTTGAAGATTAGCTATAGATCGAGAGTGTGCAAATTATGAATAGTTTTCATCCATCAATTGCTCCTTTTAGTGTATAAATAACGCGAAGAAATGATGGAGTTAACCCCTCCTTACTCGATTTTTTTTATCATCTCCACGATTCTTTTAGCTTGCGCGGAAGCGTTACCGACATACGTCGCCGGCGTCATTGCCGCCAAACTATCAATCGCATCTTGCGGGATATCCAACGACTTCACAAACTCCCGCATACCTTCTTGGTTCACTCTTTTCCCTCTCGTCAACTCTTTCAGCTTCTCGTACGGTTTCTCCACGTCGTGCCTTCGCATAACAGTTTGGATCGGTTCCGCGAGGACTTCCCAGTTGACGTCCAAATCCGCCGCCATCGCCGCCGCGTTGACATCCAACTTCCCTAAACCTCTCGACGTACTTTGATATGCCAACAAGGAGTGGCCAAATCCAACGCCCAAGTTACGCAACACGGTAGAATCTGTCAAATCTCTTTGCCACCTGGATACTGGTAATTTTGCCGATAAGTGCGCAAACAATGCGTTGGCAATCCCCACGTTCCCTTCCGAGTTTTCAAAATCGATCGGATTCACCTTGTGAGGCATAGTGGATGATCCAACTTCACCAGCGATAGTTCTCTGTTTAAAATAACCAATGCTAATGTAGCTCCATATATCTCTATCCAAATCCAAAATAATCGTGTTGTATCGCTCAATCGAGCCGAACAATTCCGCCATATAATCGTGAGGCTCGATTTGCGTCACGTAGGGGTTAAACGTTAAACCCAAACAAGTCACAAACTTTTCTGCGACGGCTTGCCAATCTACGTTTGGATACGCGGACATGTGCGCGTTGTAGTTCCCGACTGCACCCGCCATCTTGCCGTACAATGGCACCTTGGGAATCTGAGCGCGTTGTCTCGCCAATCTGTACGCCACGTTCGCCAGCTCCTTCCCTAAAGTCGTCGGCGATGCCGGTTGACCGTGCGTTCTCGACATCATCGGTACATCAGCATTCTCTACCGCCATCGTAGACAAAGTATCCACAATTTTATCCATTTCTGGCAACAAAACTTCCACGCCGTCTCTCAACATAATAGCGTGCGACAAGTTGTTAATATCCTCAGATGTGCACGCGAAATGGACAAACTCTAGCGCCTTTTTCAACTCCGCGTTCTCTTTCAATGCGTCCTTGATCACGTATTCGACCGCTTTCACGTCGTGATTCGTCGTGCGTTCGACTTCTTTCACCTTCATCGCTTCGCTCGGCGAAAAATTCTTCAAATAGTTCTCTAAAAACTGATTGGCTTCGTTGGAAAATTTTTCCACCTCAAACACCTCGGGGATTTCCGAGAGGGTTTGTAACCATCGGATTTCCACCGTCACGCGTGCTTTAATCAACGCGTACTCGGAAAAAGCAGAGCGCAAAGATTTCGTTTTCGAACCGTATCGACCGTCGATCGGGGAAATGGCGACGAGCTCGGAAAGCGCGTCCAAGTTTTCCGCCGCAGCCACCTTGACAACCCCGCGACGATGATGGTTTTCTCGAGGACTCTGCTTTCGTTGTTTAAAAGTGGATGACGCTCGGCGTCCGGAAGCAGAGACATCGACGCGATGCAAGAGAGCGCACGATGGAGTGACGGATGCCGCAATCATTTTCTATTCGCGATGGGCTTTAAAAATGTGCGGGGTATCAAAGGAAAGCGCGCGTTGGTGGTTTTTCTTTTGCGGGAGAAAAGGCAGAAATTTTTTTTTGAATGATTTTGAATCCGAGACCAAATGAGAAGAGGCCAAGAGGGAGAGAGTGCGAAACGTATAAAACACATATAATACAAAACATTTATTTCTAAACCGAGACTACTTCGTCGTCTTCTTCTAATTCTTCTTTCGCGATGAACTCTCTGAACCTGGATTCGCGTCTGCGTCTTCGCTGACTACCTATGGCGACGCTGTGGGATGCGTCACGAACTTTACGTAACAAGTGCATAGCGGGACCGTCAACAACCGTCTCGACGCCTATACCAAGCGTGAAGGCGGTGTCGGTCGTGCTTTGCTCGATTTCTTTTTCTCCTTCTTCTTCTGCAACTAAGAAAACGCGCTCAGTGCCAGAACTGCGTCCTTTTGCGAGCGATGCTAAAGCGACTCGACGTGAAAAGACTAATTTTTCCAACGCTTTGCCGGTTTCGCAGTACGAAGGGTCTTCGAGGTCAGATCGACAGACCACGTTGGTGATGCCAACACCTTCAGCTTCGAGCGCATCTTTTGCGGCTCTTAACTGACCGGCTCCACCATCGACTAAGATAACATCCGGCAGAGGCGTCTGCGATTGGCATCTTTTTGAAATCGCTACTCGAATGCCTTCGTAATCATCCGACGGGTTCACCAAATTCACAGGAAGGTTATATACTTTGTGTTTACCAGAGGACTCCGTGGAACCATCGAAACGCGCGAAGGCGGCTACGGCGTGTTCGCCCGCAAAATGTGAACAATCTAAACCTTCGATAGAAAGGTCCGAGAGGTTCGCGAGAGTAGAAGTCAAAGGTGATTCCATGTTTAAGGCATAGGAAAGCGTCGTCAAAACGTCATTTTCAGATTTGATCGATTCCACTTCTTCTCGGGCATTTTCCAGAGCTAAGCTCGCCAAAGCGTTCAAATACGTTTCATTCTTCTTCGTTTTAACCATACGCTTACGGATACCGAGCGACTTGAACGCCACTCCAGCTTCTTTCGCGTCTTGGAATTTGTGGGGAATATACACTGAATCGGGCAACGAAACCAATCGCGCCGACGCGTACGTGGACTCGATGGTGCGCTGACAAGCCTCGGCCAAATCAAGGGTTGTTGATTCATCTTCGTCGTTGTCATCGTACGTTTCAACCGTCGTCCCTAAAACATCCAAAACATTTCCGTCTCTCACGCGCGCGATTTTCACGGAAATGAATCTTCCAGATTTCACCGCTGCGCATACGTCCACATTCCAATTTTTCCTCTCCTCCTCACTGAGCGATAAGAACGCAGCTAACGAGCCGTTACTTTTGGAATCCTCAAGATTTTGTATCCACGTGTTTGATAACGACTTTAGTCTATCCACAATTCTTGGGTCCTCGTTTGCGCACGTGTTTTCCACGTGTTCCATTGCCTCTCCAATCTTATTCTCGAAAATCAAGCGGGCCGCTGTGATGCGATTGTTCAGCGTTTCCGTTGCATCTTGGTCGCCGTATCTCACGCGAAAACGCGCTCCTCGAAGATCAAGCGCCGTATCTACGCTACGTGACAAATTACGTGCCTCTCTGTAGGTTGTCTGCGTAAATATCCACTTATTATCGAAAGTTCTAGGGTCGGATGTCTCTTTAGATGAGCTGTTTACGACAAACATTTTACCGTCAGGCGAGAGAACAATATACGCAGCTTCGGATCTCGGGACGTCTTTGAGCAAGATGTTCATTCGCGGCCTTTCACGTTGGATAATTCTGGCCTCTAGTGCGAGTGCATCGGCTTCGCCACCCGGTGTCAAAACGCAATCTATTGACTCCGCCTTGTATAACAACGCCCGGTGACGAGCCGAGTTGTCAAGGACGCCTGGAGTTAAATACGAGGAGGTTCTGGAGCGCAAAGATTTCGCTTTGCCAACGTATAAGGACTTGCCGTTCTTATCGAGAAAACGGTACACGCCACATTTGGCAGGAAGTGTTTTCTGCATCTCGCGGATCTTCTTCACTCGAGAAATTGTAGCTTCGTCGAAACCGTAGTGTTTCGTAAGAATCGCTTCGGCGTTGCCGAGAGAGGAAGAGGAGGATTTTCCAGAAGCGTCCATCAAATCTCCCAGTATCGTACCATCTTTCTCCATATACGCTTGATTTTCCCGCTTTTGTCTTTCAGCTAATGCGTCCTCCTTCATTTTCCTTTCCAAAGCTTTCGTCTTGGTCGTCGCTCTTATGAAACCTTCCGAGTTAGGTTCTCGTCGTTGTCGCCATCTCTCCAAAGCGCGCTCCACTTCTTCGTCGTTTATAGTTCCACCATGATTGTTGTTATCGCTATTATTAGAACTACTTTTAGATAGCATAGTTCCTACGGACATTTTCTCGGCGTCAATTTCTTCAGACATGATATCAAATAAGGACCGCTCCGAGGATTCACTTCCTTGTGTGGCAGATTTTGGCGTCACATTGTACTTTTCGTTGTGCAACGCTTGTTTTCGACGTCTCCGCTCGACTTCTTTCAAAGCGGACTTCATTGCGTCAGTTTCTTTATCTGCAAATAAAACAGCTTCGCCACTTTTATTTCTCGCCGCTCTGCCCATCATTTGCATCAAACTTCGCGACGATCTCGCAAACCCAGAAACATCCGCGTCTAATATAGCCACCAACGAAACGCGAGGTAAATCTAAACCTTCGCGAAGTAATTGGGCACCAACAACTACGTCAAGCTCACCGAGTTGAAGTTTTGCAAGCCGTTTTGCTCTCTCCGGAGCTGCGAGTTCAGAGTGCATCCAATCCGCTCGTAATCCTTTGCCGGTTAAATACGCAGCTAAATCCTCGCAATCAGCTTTTGTCAACGCACAAACCAGAGAAGCTTCACCCTTCCGTGCGCGCTTTTCTATCATGGAGGCGAGTTTGGGAAGTTGGTTCTTCTTCGGTAACACTTCCGTCGGCGGGTCTAATATTCCGCTTGGTCTGACAACCATATCTACGCTCCCTTCTTCGCCACCGGACCACTCGTGCTCGTCGTCACCAGGAGTGGCCGAGACGAGTAGGCATTTCGGGACGCGTTGCCAGAATTCATCTCCAGTTAACGGTCGATTGTCCAAAGCGGAAGGTAAGCGATACCCGTACTTCACTAAGCTTTCCTTTCGACTTTTATCGCCGCCAGACATGGCACGTAATTGCGGCAGCATGACGTGCGATTCATCGGCAACCAGTAACCAGTCTTCATTGTTCTCGTGAGAAAAATAGTCTAACAGCGTCACTGGCGGCTCACCGGGTTTTGCTCCACGGAGGTGTCTAGAGTAATGCTCCGCGCCTGGACACCATCCTATGTCTCTGAGCATTTCTAAATCTGCAGAAACTCTCTGCCTCAACCTATCCGCCTCTAACACAGCGTCTTCTTCCCGAAGCTCGTGTTCTCTACAGACCAGCTCCTCGTTGATCGATTTTACAGCCATCGTGACGCGTTCTTTTGGCGTCACGTAGTGCACTCGCGGCCAAATCGTCATGGCGTTAATATATTCAGTCTCGTGTTGTTGTTCTTTTTCGTTATATACGACGCGTTTGCCTTCCAAGAAATCTCCGCTATGTTTGTCCAACGTAATATCCACGTGTTCATTTGAGTACGGCGGCCATACTCGGATTTCTACTTGGTCTGTTCCTTTATTTCTCGTTCTAAACTGCCCACGCTCGACCGCTCCAAACGCCGGTGCGCGTTCATACAGACACTCCGTTTCGAGCTTATTGATGATCTTCTCGGCGTTCCCATACTGTCCCACTTCACCGTCTTTGCCTAAAAATAAAGCCGCATCGACAAAATCTGACGGCAATCCCAAACCATACAAACACGACACCGAAGCCACAATGACTGGTGTTCTATTCGTCGATTTCGCTTCAACCAAAGCTCTCGTCGCGCGATGTCGCAACGCATCTAAATCCGGGTCTACCGCAGATCTCTTTTCGACGTATCGACCTCCACGACAACTCTCCGGTATGTAGACGCTAAAGTGACTCACGAAAAGCTCAACCAAATGCGACGTTCGTAAATACCCTCTCAACTCCCTGGCAACCTGCGCTGCCAATGTCTTATTCGGCACAACAACCAATACCGGCTTCTCATGTTCCGCGATGACGTTCGCGACTACGAACGTTTTCCCCGTACCCGTGGCGCCGCGCAAAGAGACAAACTTCCTGTCCTTCTCTTTTAACAATTTCAGAGTTTTTGCAATCGCTGAAGGTTGGTCTCCGCCCGGTTGGAACGGGGCCGTGACATCCCTATGATTCTTCGCGTAAGACGTAGATGCGCTCTCGTTCGATATTTTTCTATTTGGAGTTGTTGTTGATGATGATGATGACGACGACGGCGATGACGATGCGCACGTCGCCCGCCGTCTGGCGATGACGCTTCGGATTTGTCGACGCGACAAAAACATGCTTCCACCACCCACTTCCCGCAGAGAAGAAACGTCAACCAACCTTTTTCTTCTCCTATTCCTGCTGTTGGATGATACGAATAAATACTCAGCAGTAACGAAATTGGTTGTTTTTGTTGTCGTTTGACTCTTAAAAGCGGTAGTAGTGGTGGTGGTGTGCGCGTGATGACGAACACAAAAGCTCATGTGATTAATGACTTGTGAGTGAATATCTTTGTCAGTTTGTAAAAGTCGTGGCTCACTTTTTTTCTTGTTCGAGGGAGGTTTGCACTTTGGACAGAAAAACACAACAGAAAAAAGAGAGTTAATAAATGAAATGAATTCGAAGAACATCCAAGCTGCGGAGCAGGCAGCCGGATTAATCCGAATAACCGGGACGGAGGAACTCTTGCGCGATGCGAAATACATTTCTCGAGCGGACGCGGCAGACGTCGTGGACTTTGCCATTCAACGGTCGATTGCGAATACGAGCAAATGGGGGATTCCTACGCTCCATTGTTTCAGTTGCTCGGCGACGAACGCGAGGATGTTAGGGAGGCGAGGGGAGATGTACGCGGAGAGAATGCGGAGGAGAGAAGATGGAGACGATGATTATGATTATGATGATACTTCTAATAATGATTTGAACGTTTGGGTGGTTCCTTTGAGCGCATTGCAGAACGTTTTGGTATTGGATAGCGCAACGGTGATGACAACTGAAACAGATAACGGGAAAAGCGAGAGGAGTCGCGGGAAAAGATTCAAACTGAAACCGTCCGTGGTTATACACGCAAGGAATTTCGAGAAAAAAACGTGGACGAAGTGTAAAATTGTGGACGTGGTAACCTCTAAACGCGCAATCGATGACATCGTCAACGCGATCGCAGGACAGAATATCGTGGACGTGTCGTTCGAAGGCGTGGTGCCGTTAAGATTGTGCGAGGCGAAAGGGTTCTTGAAACAGAGAGAGGTGAGGAGAATAGTGGAAAGAGCGGCGAGTTTTGTAGTGTTGAAGGAAGTAATCGAAAGTAGGGATAGTAACGTGTACGATCTGGACAAGCGCGAACAGAGGAAGAGTTCAGGTGGGAACTTTAACAACAGAAGAAGTAATTATAGCAGAACGAAAAGTGACGCCGCCGCCAGGAGGAACACTGCTGAGAGTGGTACTAAGGTTTCCGTTCACGCGGGGACGAAGATTGCCACCATAGGAAGTCCATTTGGTGTGCTCAGCCCGAACATATTTTCGCGCTTGCTCAATCGGGGGTGCATTTCGAGTGCATTGGTGGCGATAGCGAATCAAAGTACGAGTAGCAACATAAACGGCGTAGTATCACCGGCGGTTTCCGTGGTTGACTTGTCTATCGCTTTAAAGCCTGGAGCCGAGGGATCGCCAGTTTTCCTCGACGAAAGTACCAGTAGATCAAAGGGTCAACCAATAGTTGTAGGTATACTCATACCACCTTTATCGTTTGCAAAAGAGCGAGATGGTGGTTCGAGCCGCGGTGCGTTTCCTCTGATGATACACGCGCCGTGGATATTAGGAGATGACGCCGATAATACTCTAGATGACGATATGCCCCTAACTACGAACAAAATCGTATCGGCGGCTAGAAATGCCACAGAATCGGTGTGCCGGGTTGAAATTCTAGACGGTGCACACTTCGGTAGCGGAATATTGATTTCTAAAACCGGTGATGATGGCGACTCCTCGGAAGGTATAGTATTAACCAATCGGCACGTCGTACTGCCGGCGATACAGGAGGAAAAGCATAGCAAGAACGCGATTACTTTGCGATTTTCAAACGGAAGTTGGAGACGTGGCGTCGTACAAAGAGTAAGCAAAGGTCCTCTAGACTTGGCACTTGTGCGTGTGCTCTCTCTAAAAAATGGAGGCCGTGGAGCGCTTCCAATCGTGTTACCAACGAGGCGACCTGCGCGAAAACAACGCTCCCCGGCAATCGGTGATGAAGTACTAGTCGTTGCGCACGACGATCGGTTCGGGAACAACGTCAGGAAAAGAAAGTTCGATAAAGCGTCACCGGAAGTTAATCACGGATACGTATCCAAGATTGCTGGGAAGAAGACCATGCTCGTAACTTCAGCTTCTGTCAGAAGTGGTGCTAGTGGTGGGGCTTTAGTTGACGGAAGGACAGGACATCTTATAGGTGTCGTCACGAGTAACGCGCGGTTGGCGACAAGAAGTGGTGGAGCCAATGTATACACGGACGTCAACTTTATAGTCAATGTGAGCGAAACGCAAGGTGGGATAGGTGAGATAATGGATTCTTACGAGCGCGACCAAGAAGTTATAGACGCGTGGGACTTACGTTCCGATAATATGCGCAGTAGGCTGTGAAAACACGCCATTCTTGTATTTGCTATGACATATTACTATACTAAACTATCTATATCACTCAAGTCGTGGAAGCTTCCTTTCCTCGAAGGCAAGGATGTTAAAAATCCACTTTGCGATCTGTTGAAAGAACCGCGTAAGTTGGAAACGGAACTACTCAGTGACCGGCTCCCGTTTCGGCGCAGACCACCTCCTCCGCCAATCAGAGAGCTTCCGTCACTTCCACTTCTACTTCCACGTCGTCCCACACCACGACTATTATCGCTATCGCCATTTCTCCTGGCATTTCTCAACCTTCGCCTATTTTCTCTTGTGCGTCGCACAATCGATACGCACTTAAAGTAAAGCATCTCCCACACGCCGGAGAATACAAATTTCGAGCATCCGAAGAAACCGGCGAGAATATACACGCACCACCAGAACATATCGTTTGCCTCGTGCGTGTGGGAGGAAGCAGACGAAGGAGCGAGACCTGCAGCGGCAGCTATATCGCTCGCAGAGGCACTGGCACTCCTACCAACACTATTATCTGGGGTTAAAATACTCGCCGCGGCTATCTTAGATGAGATGATGTTAATGGCCGCCCCCATCGCCCAGTCCACGTTGTATCGTCCCACATTGTTGCCCACCGTAAACTTCAAATCCTCAGGCAAAAGCATACCATCTTTCAACATAGCTACGATGAAGGCGGCGCTGAAGCAATATTTCGACAAGTCGATTTCTTCCCATTTCTTCTGGTCCTTTCTAAACCTCTTTTTCACTACATCTCCCCACGACTCTGCGCATAACTTCTCCCCGGCGCGTTGGAAATCCCTAATCGTCGTCGTTTTGCCTAATTTGAAAAACTCCGCGGTGTAATGGAAATTCTCAGTCGCTAAAAACTTACCGTCGAACGGAGGTAAGTGCTCTTTACGCATCCCACACGGAGTTCTAGGACAATCCTTTGTGTTCTCTGCTAACCCTAACAGTTTTTTCGTCATTGCGTAACACGCCGTGAAATTACCCGTAGGTTTCGACGGCCCTGCGCCTACGGCTAATGCTTCACCGTGTTGCACGGTAGTTTGCGGTGTCCATCCTCTATTCGTGCACGGGTTATTCGGTTTCTCCCCAGTTGTTTCATACTCTCTTCGCAACATCGCGTGATACTCTGCTCGCGCCGCCTCGTGTCCTAAACCGAGTAAACTCGACGCGTATAAATGTTTGACCGAATTGCCTACTCTGACCGTTTCCTTGTGTTTCTTCTGCACCACGTTCTTGGCTGTCGCGTGCGGAACCGCATACGTGACTTGCATACTCGCACCTCCAAGTTCCAAAACTCCGTACGTCTCTTTTGGTGTTTTCTCCGGTGATAACGCGTTAAACGCGTAATTCACCGCCGTCCACCCGTATGACGCTTCCTTCGTCCCCGGCAACACGCTCGCCCACTCGTCTTTTTCAAACGAGAACGGTGATTCTCTCAAGGTTTCTCTGCAAGCATCGATAATCGATTCCGATAAATGCTGCTCAATATGCCTCAAACCCGCGGTTGCCATCAAGTGTATCTGCGTCTCTTTCCAATTCTCCATCGGGACAGACTCTCTGGCGAAGTTCAACAAAGGCCGCAACGCGGCGTCGATGCCGCTCGGATCCAAAGCTCTCGCCGAGAGACCTGGCGTCGTTTTAAACGATTTCGTTGGCAAAATCAACTTTGGCGTCACGCTCGCGTCTTTCCCATACGTCGTTGTCGTAATGCTACTCGTGGCTGCGACGCGAAACACGTGACACCTCGTCCCCGTACTCCCGGCGTCGATAATAATCACGTGCTTGAAGTGTGGATGTCTGAATAATTTCGGCAGCGCTTTCCCGTAGTGCAACGTGAACAAACAAAACACGAGAACGAGCGCGAGCATTTGCAAACTTTCGAGAAAGCGCTTCATCTGTCCTCTCTTGTTATTATTATTAGTGTTGTTATTGTCATTGCGTCGTTTCTTCACCGGAGTCGTCGTCGAAGTCGTCGAGGCAGGAAAGTGATGATTGTAATACCCGCCAACACGAACGTTCCTCCGATGGTGTCGCCCCCCAGCGTTATAATGCGTATCAATCATAATACTCGTTTTAATGACCTACCACCGCTTTTTGTACTAGTATTACACGTCGTCGTCATCGTTCAAACAACACCGACCGTTTTATTATAAAGAGAAGATGGAAGAGAGAAGAAAATCTGATGATGGAATTTCATCTCACAAAAGAAAGAAAGAAAAAAGAGCAAGAGTCGAAAGAAAGCAAATTGAAATATTTCACTTTCGTCTCGTTTTTCATGTTTTTTAGACTTTTTTTAAGAAGCAGAAAAGCTTTTTTACAACACGAGTAAGTAAGAGAATTGTGTTTGTGTACTTCATTCTTCTTCATTCTTCTTCTTCTTCTTCTTTGAACAACGAGAAGAAGAGAGAAGCTTTTTGTGCGAGACAACTACAACTCTCTCTCTATATCTCTCTCTCTCTTTTTCACACACACGCACTCGTAACGCACTCAAAATAAGCTTCGTAAGAGTGCTTTTTCGGAAGAGTTTTGAAGAAGAGAGGAAAGCACACGAGCAAAACAAACAAACAAAAATGTCATCCGGCGTGTCTGGACGAAAAACGAGAGAGGAACGCAAACGCGAATTCGAGTTGGAAGAAGCGAGAAAGAAAGGTTTAATCGCCCCAGAATTAGACGAAGATGGCAAAGCGATTAACCCACACATTCCCCAATACATGGCCGCGGCGCCGTGGTACGCCTCAGAAGGCGACGGGAAGAAAGGGCTGAAGCACCAGAAAGATTTCAGAAAGAACAAAGAAGACCCGAACGTACATTCGATTCAAGAGGAAGAGAGAAGAACGAGAGAACGCGCCGCCGCAACGACGCAAAGGTATAATAAACACAATACTAACGATAAAGTTAAAATTTTAGCGTCGTCGTTTGGAGGAGGATTTATAACAACAAAGTTCCGCAAAGGCGCCTGCGAAAATTGCGGGAGCATGACACACAAGAAGAAAGACTGTTTAGAACGCCCGAGAAAACACAACGCGAAGAAAACCGGGAAGGATCTGAAACTCGACGAAGTTTTCAAAGAGGAGGATTTCAACAGGAACAGAACGTACGAACAAAAACGAGACAGGTACAAAGGATTTTTAGCAGAAGATTACGAGAAAGTCGTGGAGAGGTACGAGGAAGTGGAGGAGATGAAAGCCGAGGCGGCGAAGAAGAGAGAGTTGGAAAGGGCGTTCAAAAAGGAGAATAAAGAAAAGAACGGAGGAGAAGGCGACGATATCGACGACGACGACGAAAATGACGACGATAGCGACGAAGGCGGGGAGACGGCAAAAGAAAAGAAAGTGAATGATATCTATGCTTCGGATACGGACTCAGATGAAGACGAGGAGAAGCTCAAAGCGAACGAGGACGCCGGGTTTGGGAAGATTGAAAAGCGAATTCGAGCGCCCGGCGGAGGCGCTTCCGGGACGGTGAGAAATTTGCGCCTGAGGGAAGATACGGCGAAATATCTGAGGAATTTGGACCCACAATCGGCGTTTTACGATCCTAAAACGAGGTCAATGCGCGAAAACCCAACTCCGAATGCTGACCCGAACGATAACTTCTTCCGCGGCGATAACGCGGCGAGAAATACCGGCGAGACGACGAATTTCGCTTTGATGAATGTGCACGCCTGGGAGGCGACGACGAAACACGGGCAAGACGTTCACGTGCAAGCGGCGCCGTCGCAAGCGGAATTGATGTATAAGAAGTTCAAAGAGAAGAAATCGAAATTGGACGAGACGCAAAAGACCTCGGTATTGTCTAAATACGGCGACGCGTCGGCGGGGAAGATAGAAGATGCACCGGAAGGTTTAGTTTTAGGACAAACGGAAAGGTTTGTCGAGTACGATCGATTTGGTAGGGTCATTTCGGGTGGTGGTGGTGTCGGCGAACTTAAAACTATAGCTACATCGCGGTACGAAGAAGATGTGTTGGTGAACAACCACACGAAAATATGGGGATCCTATTGGAACCAAGGGAGATGGGGCTACGCCTGTTGCCATTCGTGCGTGAAATCATCGTATTGCGTCGGGATTAAAGGCATCGAGGATGGAAAAGCGGCGGAGGAATTGATGAAAGCAAACATGGAGCGCGCGAAAGAGCGCGCCCTGGAAAAGCGAGAAGATAATAGCAAGAAGTTTGCAGAAAAGGCAAAAGATATTTGGGGCGCCGACGCGAAGGACGTTCAACTCGACCCGGCAAAACTTGGCGAAGCGTTGAGAAAAGAAGACGAACGTCTGCGAAAAGAGAAACAACGTCGAGAACAGGGCAGAAAGGAGGATGGAAGCGATGGAGCAGAAGACGAAGAAGGTGATGTCGGAAACGGAAAGAAACTAAAGAAAAAGAGAGTCAAATACAACGATTCGCACGAAGTTGATGTCACCGAAGAAGACATGGAAGCGTACAGAATGATGCGGGACAGAGGCGAAGATCCGATGAAGGGCGACGGGACGAATGGCTACGACATGGTTTAGAAAAAAATAGGTGATATTTTTAAATCTAGATATTGGTACTAGAGGTGACATTGCGCATTTTAGTGTATTAGTTTGCCGTAATCATCAATTCGCTTTGCAAACTCGCCGTCGTCGACGACACTTTTGCGATCCATTGGTCCAATCTATCCGCCAATTCTCGAATCTGCGGCTTCAGCAAAATCCTCGGCATCGCCCACGTGACGACGACTTTCGAACTGACTTCATCGATTTCTCCTCTAATCAACCCAGCTGATAACGTCTTCATCAACAAATACTCCACCCCATCTACGGTGAGCTTTGTTCTCACCGCAATGTCTGCCAAATCAATCTCTCTTTTCTCCGCCGGTAACTCAAACACGATTCTCAAAAACGCCAAAATCGTTATCTTCTCCCTCAACTTTCTCTCGTGCGCCACCAACGCCGGCTGCGCGTTCAACTGTTCCGCGTATCGTTCGCACAACAAATCATACGCGTTCAAATCACCATCGTTAAATACTTGCACCATATCTAATAACCAACCAAACTCGCTTCCGTTTTCTTTCGAAATATACTTTGAAATCGGATGCGCCAAAAACTCCGCAAAATTATACACGCCTTCGCCTAAAAGCGCGGCTAACGCTAAATCCACCGCCAACTCCGTCGCCACTTCGTCTCCTAAAGCCGTCGCATCTACGTACGCCATGTACAAAATCCCCGACCCGTAAAAGTTTGCAAAGTCTCTGTTGTGTTTATACAACTGCGCGGCTAAGTAATGATACGCCGCCGAGACGCTCGGATCCGGCGCCTTCCACTGCGCGAGATCTTGCTTCGCGTCCTTCGCGACTTCCGTCTTCGCTTTAGATTCGTCGCCGCCGTGTAAATACAACAACGCGATGTGCAATCTGACGTACACCACTGCCTCTTCAAAACTCGTCTGCCTGGTCGTTTTAATCTTCTCCATCGCGGATGTTAAAAATTCAATAGCTTCTTCTCTGTTTTTACACCTGGAAGAGACGTGCACGGCGACTCGTGCTAAACGCAACGCGTTCAGTCGTTCCTCGAAATCGTTCACGAATATTTTATACAAGTTGACCAACAACTCTCCATCGTCTGGAGAGGGAAACAGACTTTGGTTCGCCACGGTCAGTTCTAAACTTTCCGTCAGTTGGTGCCACAGCTTTTGCGAGTATAACTCTTTCAACTCTTTCAACACTTGAAGTTTGTTTTCGACGATGTTGAGATCGCCATCGCCCCCAAAGTTTGTTGTCTTCGTTTGATGAGAAGAGATCGCGTCGTCGATGAACTGTTCGGCGGCAGAGAGAGACATTTTATTATATAATTATTGTCGTTCTTCCGTTGTTGTGGTGCAGATGAGATTCAAAATAAACGACTCTCTCCTTTATCGCTGCTCCTGTGTCGGTCGTGTACTCTCACTTTTGAAGACTTTTAAAATCAGAGGAAGAAGACAAAGAAGAAGAAGACAAAGAAGAAGACAAAAAAGAAGAGACTCTTGAGACTAAAATGAAGTGAATGTTGAAGAATTTGATGACGGGACTAAACTACAAAACCGCTAAACTAAAACTAAAACTAAAACTATACTTAAAGCTCTAATAATACATTTCTGTATCATCATCACGAGGAAGCCATCAAGGATTTGATACCGTTGGCCACGATTTCCACGTGCTCTACTATCCTCTCCTCTTTTTCTCTCTTTTCGCGTTCAACATCCGTTAATATCTCAATGCGCTTTTTGGACAGCGTTCTGGCTTCTCGATGCGAGAGTTGACAGAAGAATCCTAAACCGATATCGACGAAGAGTTTATTAGTATTGTCCACGGCGAGGTCGCAGAGAATTTCAGAGCCTAAATCTATGCGAACTGTTGTCGTCGTCGGTTCTTTTTTATCATTTTCTTCTCTTCCTTCTTCGTTCTCTCGTCGTTTTGGGGGGGTGGTTGTCTTTTCTAAGCTTTCGATTTGTGTCAACAACGAGCGATAGTCCGCTATTTTTTCTTCCACTTGAACTCTCTCTTCGTGCGCCTTACGTAACTCAGGCTCCAACTTTTGAGAGAGAAAAGCGCGATAGGAATTGAGCACTTGTTGACGTTGTCGATATTCCTGCTCCGGGTCCATTGTTATGTGTGTGCGTATATACTCGTATAGTCGTCCGTTTTTTAATGAGGAACAAAAAAGGACGAACAACAAAGTGCGACAAAAAACTTAAAAAGACCAAAAGAGGGATGACTACCGTACGATGATGTGTATGAATGTTTTGTTATATTTGTTAAAAGTACAAGATTCTTATATTAGAAATATAATACCGTTATTGTAGTTGTAGTTGTTTTGCTAAATCCAGTCGTAGTTTGCTGTTGCTGATGCTCGTCGCGTCTCTTTTTCTCTCTGCTCGAAAACGCGCGTCGCAAGTGTTTGTTCTCTAAAAACGCTGGTCATCTCTCTCTCTCTCTCTCTCTCTTTCTCCATTCTCTCCACAATACTCGCAAGTCGTCTATATCTTTTTATTTTCTTTTATTTATTATCGAATCGGTTTACATCTTCTTTCTTCTTATTCGTTTTTCTTTTTGTGTTTTGTTGGATTCAAATCTTTCCTCGAGGCGGCGTCGAAGGCCTACCGCCCATCATCGACGTGAAACCACCCATAAGTTTCCGCTCCGCAGGTTTCAAAATCTGGAAAGAGCACATCAAGTTCTCATCGACAGTCATCATCGCCCCGGCGTTATCAAACTCCCCGCAATAATTCGGAGCCGAAAAGACCGTCACGAGCTGCCGCTTCCCAAAGAATTCGTATCCGTTTTCGACAACCTGGTGCGCACGCACGACTAAATCAAAGTCAAACTTCTCCAAAAACTCCGCGACAACGTCTGTACCGTACGTGTAACTAACGCCTCTATCATTTTCACCCCAACCAGTGATATCCGCTTCTGGATCTGACCACAAAAAGTCGCAGAGCATGCCCATGTCTGGAATATCAGTCGGTCTTTTGATTTGTACAATTTGCTGTAAGTCCTTCAACTCCGGCGAAGGTCCCCCGTGGATGCAGAAAATCTTCTCGTCTACGATTGCCGCGAATGGTAAGCAGTTGAACACGTCGCAAAATACTCTCCAAAGTTTAATGTTATACCGACGCTTACACTCGTCGTAAAAACCGTAGATTCGACTAATCGCGTTACACTCGTGGTTGCCTCTCAAAAGGAAAAAGTTCTCCGGATATTTGACCTTGTACGCTAAGAGCAAACATATAACTTCTAAGCCTTGTTTCCCTCGATCGACGTAATCTCCTAAGAAGAGGTAGTTCGCTTCTGGTGGGAACCCTCCGTACTCAAAGAGTCGAAGTAAATCTGAATACTGCCCGTGCACATCACCGCACACCTTCAGCGGCGCTTCCAACTCCAACAGGCACGGTTGCGCGAGGAAAATTTCTGTAAAGATGAC
>Ga0115555_1000388_pt1 | contig 30302 bp, 25 predicted proteins | sample COGITO_mtgs_1104_2_FD_87285 | JGI IMG/M metagenome (GOLD analysis project Ga0115555, IMG submission 87285) | Pelagic marine microbial communities from North Sea - COGITO_mtgs_110407 | ecosystem: Environmental > Aquatic > Marine > Epipelagic | place: Germany:Helgoland, sampling site Kabeltonne... | reverse complement strand
TCAGTGAGTGCTGTGCAGTTGCCGTTGGCAGCGTTCGTGGTGACGCAAGGATGATATTGGCCCTCGGCGGCGGTGACAGCGAGTAAAGCGAGGAAAGCAAAAATATTGCGGAGCATGGTGTCCTTTACGGGTGTGGAGAGGGGCGTTAGTGTATTGCTGCCAAACGGACGAATGTTTTTATCTTCGTTCAAAAAAAATGACATTTATTTACCAAAATCAATTAAAACCCACACCCGTATCGGTGTCGCTTTCTTTGAAGCGACACATGAAAGTCCTTCTCTCCTTTCTCTGTCTCGTCTGCAGCTCCAGCTTTCATCTGCTGTCATCTACGACGTCGTCGCCGTTGTTCAGGATCATGCGATTAGCTGCTGACGATGGGAAGAGTGTTGACTCCTCCTCGCCCTCTGGGTCATTTTTTAACAAGCCATCCCCTTCCTCTTCTGCCTCGGACACGGAGAAGACTGAAAAGGCGAAAGAGCTGGCTCTTCGTATAAAGGCGATGGACGAGCGGAGCGGCGGAAGTGGCTCCGGTCTGGGTTTTGGAGTTGTTGAACCACCTCGGCAGAGAAATAAAGCGAAACCGGACAAGAAATACGTTTCTATTGGTGATAATTTGCAGGCAAAGGCGCAGCAAATTGCGCGGAGCAACAATGACATAACGAATCTTCAGACGGATTCCGATGGTTACACACTCTATAAGGACGCGGACGGGGATGAGAAGAGGGTTTTGGAAGCTCTTGTGAGTTACCCCTGTGTGTTCAAAGTAAAAATTGTCGGTAAACAATACGATTCTTTTGGGGATGACATGCGTGACCTTGTGCAAGGAGTTGTTGGAGAGGAAGTGGCAGTGTCCCATTCGACGAAAGTCAATGGGAAGTGGTGCTCGGTGACTGTCGAAATTACGAAGGTGGAGAGCGCTGAGATGCTATACAACATTTATGAAGTGATTGATCTCGATGAGAGGGTAAAGTTCAAGTTTTGATTGGCGTAACGTTTACGTTTTTGGCGACTCGATAGAAGCATTGATGAAGGATAAGACTTTATCGGAAAACCGATGAAGACCGAGTATGGCAAGCTGTAGCCGTAGAAACGGGGTTGAATGTAGCGAGCGGTAGCACTATAGCGGTGCAATTTTAGCGCAACAAGTTATCTTATGCTTGCAGTTATTTATTCAATGTCAACATCCATATCATCCAGGTCTTGTTGAAATGCGTAATTGGTGGCTATCCCAAGCCAAGACATGCTCTTCTTGATGTAACTCCTGGCAAGGCTCAAGTGCACGTCTTCACTCTTTCTGAAGTAATTCATGTTTGCCTTGTTCCCGATGAACTCCTTAAATTCCTGGTAATATAGCGAAGAGTAGTACGATGTGACGATGTGTTAGTAGAAGATCAATTTCTATCGATTGCCATTCATTATAACTCGCTGACTGGCGCTGAGTGACGACTTAAACTTACCTCTTCGCCTACGTCCTTTGCAATTTCTCGGAAGACCATGTTATCGTTGATGAGGCAGTACAAGAGGCGGCTGATGTAGTAAATGTTAATTCTGCTCGACTGATAGATCTTGTCGACGCGGCATTCGTTGTTCGTCTCGTTGATTGCTGTGTACAATCGAGGGGTTGCGTTTTCTAACGGTCTCTCAAAGTTCATGCGCTCAATCTTGTCCAGAATCGTATGAGTATGGACGAATGCGTTTTCTTCGTCGCCGGATGATTTTATCTCGTCCATCAGGGCTATCATGCGTTGGAAGATGTTCTCCACGAAGGTATAGATCTGTTCTTCCGAAAGGATGTATTTTATCTGCGCGGCAATCGACTCGTGCCCTTCGTGCCTATACCTGCCCTGCCTGGTGATGGTATTATTGTTGTAATGACTCACCAACGTGTGGAATTCAACCAATACCATGGTCTGATAATCATAAATGCTCTCGGAGAGGTAGTGGTACAGTTCGTGCTGCTGCTGACTATTTGCCATCCCCCCCATGTTGGTGGTCTTTCTTTGTCGCATATTTCGTTTGGGAGGCTTTTTTTTGGCGTATATTGGCGATAGTTTGTCATCGTTTTCGTTATCGCCAAAGGGGTCGACGCTTTCGTCCTCAATTAAAGCGCTGACGTCGAGCTTTTCAAATGACGCCGCCGCAATACTGCCTTCAGACCTTACCGATGTCCCGTCATCTTCTTCATCCCTCCCCATAATGGCCTGGTCGATGCCCGTAATTACCGCGAAACTCTTTGCCGCCAGCCTACCTTTCTTCTTAGATGTTGGTTTGCCCATCGACTTCCTGTGCTCCCTCAGCTTCTCGAGTTTTTTCTTGTCGCTGATGTTCAGCATATTTGTTTTGAATCCGCTCTCCACCTCAAACTTTTGCAACCATGTCCCATAGTCAGCGACAAGAACCTCCAAATTCTCAGTGAAATCCGCCTGAAAGTTGTGCCACCTTTCCTCGATGGTCTGGCTGTTGAATAATGCGGCATAAATTAGCTTGAAAGTGCTCGCTAGACGCCTGAGCTGGCTAACGACAAGTCGCTTGCAGTCTGTTGTCTTCGCAGTAAGTTTCCCGCATTCCTGTTTAAAGTTTTTGAGGACCCGAATCAAGTAGTGATTCAGCTCTGCGTGCTGAAAGAAGAGTTTTTTCAGAGTCATGTCGTTGAGCACCTCCTCGCTTATGTTGTCGAGAAGCGCTACTTGATCTCCGATGCCCACCTGTTCGTCCATTAGGGCGGCTACGATCTCCTTTATATAATCCGTTGACGATGTCAAATCACTCTCCTCCTTGGCGATGCTGACATCAGTCTTTAACTTTGTCGCCACATTGATCCACATAGTTGAGATGTGATACATTATTTGGCTGTTAATCTCGTAAGTGTAGATATGGAAATAGGACTCGCAAGAATCTGAGTGGGGGTCGATGGGGTCAAATTGTGACGACAACTGGAGCTCGATGTGGATCGATCTGCTTGTCATGTGCCTATTATTTTTCCAGAACGATGCCGCGTCGTCCGCACCCCTCACGTAGCGCATGCTCACGATATCGTACGCAGGGATCATCATTATATAGCCTCCCCCAGCGAGAAGCCCTTGTGAGAACTCCCTGATAATCATCTTAGTTTTCTTGGTCGCGCTTAGCGGCAAAAAAATGAGGCGGTCCTCGCAGACAACCAAGGCAAAGTAGGCCTCGCCCTTCTCCGTGTCGACTACGCACCCTTCCATGTATATGATGCTATTCCAAGTCTCTGGGTCGAGCGCCCTCCTCACGTTAAATTCGTCGAGCCGAATGGTGTGAGACATACGAGACTTATCCCCGTGTCTAAGTTTTCGGCGGGTGAACTTCCAGTGGTTGATGTCCGTGTACACCCTTCTGTGCTTCTTTCTCTCCTCATCGTACTCCTCGTCTGCAGAGCTTACATCGTCTATTACCATTTCGTTGTACTCCTCCCCACCACTTTCCTCCTCTTCTCCTTCGTCTATATTCTTGTCGTCGCCCTCGTAGTCTTTGTTATGATTGTCAAAACCTCTACTTTTTCCCTGAAATTTGACCGTCGACTGTCTCTCGCCATCCTGGCTCTTCTTGGATCTAAACCGTTGCTTGAGGGACAATGGGGTTGTTCCCTTTCCCTCTCCGCTTCCCCCTCTTCCTCTGCTTTCATCGCTGTCCTCGTCAGCCTTCGTTTCCGAAAGTCTCTTCCGCCTCCTTTCCCGCGCTTCCTGAGCACTATCCTCAGACCCGTCGCTACTAATTTCAGAGTAGGCGTCACTCCGGGGACTCGAGTCATTGCTCCGGGAGGACTTTTTCTCCCTGGAGAACTCGGAGGAGTTTCTAGGCAAGGATTTGAAGGCATCTGCTGCAGGCGGTATTTTTAACTTAGGCATGGCAACGGAGACTGCCGTGGTAGATGGGGTCGACGGTATATCTGTCTGTTCCTCTCCTTTGTTTTTTTCGAGAAAAGCGAGGAGGCTCCCCTTCCTTCTGTTCCTCGCTTCCATCATTACCTTGCCCGACGCTGTCATACCGGCTTTTTTTTCCTCCACCTCCTCCACTGTGCTTCCAAGTTCCCCTTTCGCTCCTGCTCGGTGTCCTGTAGTAACGAGGTTGAAAAGCATGCTCCTCTTCCTTGGCTTCTCCGAAATTCCCATACTCTCGCTTCCATCCATCTTAAGACCTGCCTCCCTGGCCACCTTCATCGCCGCCATAATGCTGTTATCTGCGATGCTCGACCTTCTTCTCGTCACCTTGTTCTCTTCAAACATTCTTGGCACATACATTTGAGCATTCACGGGAGTGTGGGTAGTGGGGGAGGCGTCCTGTATATTGCTGTTGCTAGAAGCAAAAAAATCTCGTCCACTTCGATTACTTCCAACACTCCGAGCCCTCTGCGGGAAATTATCTATCTCGTCTCCTGAACCTCCTGAACTAGGACTCGGAACTCTCGACCTATCAATTACCCCAATAATGGAGGTTCTTCTGGAGGGTTGCTGTCCCCTCTTTGAGAAGGCAGGGCCCTTCCCCGACGGGCTCATTGTTGATGCACGTCGCATTGCTCTCCCGTCCAGGAGTTGCGCTTTTGCAGGGATCCCGGTGGATTGCGTAGACTTGGGAGTCCCATCTAGCGCACCTCCTAAAGGCTCATCATGCAACAGGGACATGTCAATCTTTAGCAAGTTCTTCCCAAGGCCAAAAGATGGGACTGCCTTCTCTGGCAAGCCAAGATTCATAGAAGAACGGCGACCACGATCCATCTTTGCACGCGCTATTTCACCACGGGGGGAGGATGTTGCAGACACATCAGGAGAATCACTGGCTTCATGCCCTCGAGGGGATCTGGGCATCGGTAGGTTTGGTCGGTCTGTTCCCAGGTGAGCTATTTGACTTCAGGACGAGTCACTCCAACGACTAAGAGGGTTGGATGCCAATTATTGCTGTGGAATGGAAAAGAACAACTTCCCAAAATAAGCGTTATGGAAGAGGTTTTTGCCGCTAATTGCGTTTTTTCTAAGACGGAAAGTACAAAGTGAGGTTAATTCACTTCGTTTTCGGTGATATAATCACTGATTTATTCCGAAAATTAATTTTTTTGCTGCTGTTGTTGTTGTCGTCCGGAGAGTGAAACGGTCATCACAAACCACAATTCCACAATTTTTATTTTCACTTTCAGCATCACCCTAAAATTAGACATTAAACATAAAAAATAATGACCATTTCAAAAATGAACTCAAAATGAGAAGATTTGATTGTCGTCGCACTCCCCATCATGCATGCATGCGGAGAGAAATATATATAATCGCGGGCATCGGCAGTAAAATCGGGCAATCCAGTCAGACAGTTCATTTTCGTGTAAATTCAGCTCATCCAAAATTATATTTAAACAATTCCAACAACTTTATTCCTCCCTCAGTCGATCCTTCGCAGTTGCGATCGAATCAATTCATCTCCCGCCCTACTGCACCGATTCTCCAGGTCCTCCTCCACCTCCACCTAAAGCCCCTGTCAAGCCATGCTTAGTCAAAGCAGTCTTGAGAGTATCATAAATCTCGGGGAACTCTCTAGACAATTCGCTAAGGGTTTTCAATATGGTCCCGGCAGCTTCTTCTAGTTCTTCGCTTTTGAAGGCCTTTTCCTGCAAGGTATCGTCGCTGGGTTCGTAGTCCTCCTCCCCCGCTGTTTGCATCCAGAGTTCTCTGTGTTTCTTGCTCATCTTTTCGATCTTGGCCTCGGCCTTCTCAAAACTCTCCTTCTGCAGATTAATTTCCACATTCACTTGGTTATCAGCGTTGACTAGGTGCTGGTTTTGTTCCTCGAATCGCTGGGTCTGCTGCTCAACTTGCTCCAGCCTCCTCATGTCTTCCTCGTAGTCCGTCTGAAGCCTCTGGAGATCCTTCTTCCGCCTGAAAAGCGTGTCCTGGCTGATCTTGGACTGCTCCTGCAAAAGTCTGAGCTCTTCTGCGTCGGCGCTGTTCATGTCTGCCTTGTGAAACGAAAGCCGGAACTCAGTATTTCTCACATTGAGGTGGTTCAGCGTGTGCTCCAGTGCCTTCATCTCCTTTTCCCGCCGTCGGATGTCCTGGTCCAGCTCGTCTCCCTGCCTCTGTAGCTCTTCGCGCCTCTGCGCCGCCATAATCACATAGTACGCCTGCGAGTGCTCGGCATCGGCACTGCTGTCAACCGTTGTCTCGTACTTGCTCTTGAGCTTCTGCACAGCACTTCTCCGCTGACCTAGCTCCACACTATTCTTGTGCTTCTCCTCCTCTGCAGCCCTGAGCTGGGCCGCTCGCACCTCCTCGTGGACCGAGATCTCTTGCTTTCGCTCTTCCATTGAAAGTTGCAGCTGCTGCTTGCGATTTTCCAAGCTAAAAACCTGGTCTGCTTTGCCATTCAGAGCATCCCTGAGCCTCTTGACGTCCAAGCGCATGATGTCATTCTGGACCATTACCTCTTCCTTCACAACCACGAGCTCCTTCACCGTCTGCTCGCAGCTGCTGTTTTCGAGGGCAGTCTCTGCTATTTTTCCCTGCAGTTCTTTCTTGCCCTCCTCGCATTGCTTTTTGGTCCGGACTGCAGCCCTGTATTCATTGTTGAGCTTCCTGCACTGCTGAGTAAGCATCTTCCGCTTCTCCACCTTCTCATTCAGCGCCACTTCTAACTCGGCGATCTGCGCATTTAGCTTTCTCTTCTCTTCGTCACTGCGTACTCCGAGTCCACGGGCCACCTTCCTCTCCATCTGCTGAATCTGAAACTCCGCATTGTAGATCAACTCCTTCTGCCTCATGCTCTCCGTGTCAAAAGCCGACAAACGTACAAGCATTGTCTTGCTGGCAGCCTGCGATCCGCTAATCTCGTTGATGTGATTTGCTTCTTCTTGGCGCAGGTCAAAAAGCGCCTGACTCGCACGGAACATCTGCTGCTTCAGGGCAGTCACCTGCTTCTCCGCAGTTTTCAAGTCCTTCTCCCTCTCGACAATGGCCTGCTCGGCCGATATGGCAAGATCCTCACCCTTCTGTGTTTTCACACGTTCTTTGTCAACCTTCTCTTTCGTGCTCAAGTAACGATTACGGACCTTTTCCAGAACCTCTTTGGTCTCAACAAGTTCATTCTCGCTCACGACATTCTCCTGTCGTTTCTTTAGTAGACTACTTGCTGAAGCGGCCAACTCGTTCTTAATGACCTCCAATTCGTCTTTGAATTTCTGCTGAGTACCCTGGATGTTCATCTGCTCAGATCGCTTTGCCTGCACAATCCGCTCAGACTGCTCAATCCTTGCCTCCACCTCCTTGTTGTCTGTCTCCTGCATCTTCAGCCTCTCCCTATTCTCCTCCAAGACTTCAAATTTTGCCTCCCTGATCTTCTTTGCTTCGGCAAACTTTTCAGCGATCTCGTTGATTTCAACGTCTCTACGCCTCATCACGTCGATAGCCTCTTGCCACTGCTTGACCAAGTTCTGGCGCTCTGTGTGCAGAATTTTGAACGCCTCCGCGGTCCTGTCGAGCTCAATCTGCCGCGACTGCGTCTCTGTCGCTTCATTCTCCAGCGCGGATTGCTTCTCTACGGCCAACTTTGTCAAGTTTTCAATTTGAAGAGTCAAATCTTTGATCCGAACTTCATCAGCACGAGTGTACTTCTGCAGAGCCATGTTGTCCTCCTCCTTCTGCCTTGCCGCGAGAGCCCACTGCTCCAGCTCCTCCTGATTCCAGTTCATCTTGAGTTTGAAAGAGTCCATCTCCTCGTTTGCTTTGAAGATGGAGTTCTGCACTAGATTCAGCTGCTCTTGCTCAGTCAGTTTAGTCGAACCCATTCCCTTAATCTCTTGCTGGTAGCGTCCCTTCTCTCGGGCAGCCAGAGCCTGAAGGTGCTCCTCTCCTTGAATCTCGTTGTTCTTGGAGGCAACAAGACTGTTCGTATAGTCGACCTCCTGGTGAACGTTCTTTAGGTGCTCAGTCATGATAGCCACCCGCTCGCCGTTTTCGCGAGTTTCAATATCTGCTTCATCACGGCGTTTCTCCAAGTTCTTGGTTTCCTGGTGAAGTTGCTTGGATGTGTCGTCCGCGAAGACGGGCAGGTCGTCGACGAAAGGGATCTCTTCCTCCTCGTCGTCTTCTTCCCCTTGCGCCCCGGCCTCCCCCTCCCCCCCCTCCACACTCGAGCCCCAGTGGTTTGTGTAACCTTCAACATTCCCCTCATCATTCATCTGCCCATTCCCATCGTCGGCAAACATAACGCCATCCCCGTTCTCTTCTTCGCCGTTGTTGTCGTCTTCGAATGACATCACGTCCCCAAGTTTGTCTTGGTCCATGTTTTTGCTTTCAATTTTTGTCTTCACTTTTTGGTCGTTGTTGGGTGTTAGGCGAGGGAAGGGGGAAGTCCACTTGGAAGCAAATTATTCGTTTTTGGTTGACAATGAGCTATCTTGATCACTCTTTGCGGTTCTTGTTTTTATTTAGTGCGTCTTCCTTCCAACTTAAGTTACAAATAACGACTCGAGGGCCGGAGTTGGAAGCTTCCAGAAAGCTGTTTTGTCCCCTGTTCCAAAACCAAAGGTTATTTTTGGAAAACTAAAGCTACTTTTTGCTTATCTGACCTTCCTAATCCCTTTCCAACACTCCAGCCCTACCATATAGCACCGCTTTCTTCCAACTCCCCCCCTCTACTTCTGCCTCCCAACTCCCAGCTGCCTTCCCAACAACCAACCTCCTGAACTCCAAAATACCGGACAAACACCTCGGGCAGGACATGGAACCTCCCGAATTGTCCTCGGAGATGCCGAAGGCGGCGACTGACCTCTCCAAGGAGCTAAACTACGCAAAGATCATCAAGATTTTTTCCCACCCTGATACGATGAATTTGTACTCTCGCCAAGTAGCCCAGCTTCGTCGCGTTAGCCGTCACAACCCCCAGGGCTTCATGTTAGGTCATTTGGGCGATATTCGCGAAATTCTCTTGCTATCCCTAGGCAGGGTTGTTGATAACCATTCAGAGTTTGAGAAGCCTCTGGCCAGCTTGGTCAATTTGTGCAAGCTACCTGCACGTAGGCAACGCAGCAACGAGGAACTGCTCCCAGAAGGCTTGAAAGCGGTTGACGGAATCTACCGGGCCCTCGATGACATCCTCCGATGTGGTGTACTCTCTATCCAGATAGAAGCTGCTAATGCGCTGACTGAAATAGCCAAGGGACGCCGTGGAACTGAGCTGAAGGCCTCCAAGGATACTGTTTCAGAGATAAAGGTTCTCGGCGTAGCTGGGGCTGTAAAAAATGACCAGAGACCGAAAACTCGCGATCTTAATCAAGAGATGCTCCGAAATAGTGGGGTCGTCGATGGATGCATTGCAGAACTTCTCGGAGTGGCCAAAGAGATGGTAGAGAGGTTAGACGTTGAGGAAGAGATGACACTGAACTATGAGAGCGATTTGAGCAGTGATGACGAGGAGGAAATCGCTATTGAAGGTGGTGGTGCAGATACGATCAGCGGAGGGAACAGTGGCGAAATTGAAAACGCGGATGAGACCAGCGAGATACTTGAATCACCCAGCGTTGACCCCGGTGACTCCACTGGCGACAACAACCCGGAGGAACCTCCGGCACCCCCAATCAAAACTCAGACCAATAACCAAACAGCCCCCCCCCACCGACAAAAACGCCTCGCCTACTCTTGATGAGCTTGCTTAAGCTCTTAACCGAGCTCTCTGAGAACGAAGGAAACTCGGCTCTGATGATTTCTCTGGGTGCTGAGGACGTTGTGATGCGGATTATGGACAGACTTAACGACGAGCGTGACGAGACACTCAATATGTGTGTCGAAATTTTGTGGAATTGTCTCGAACATAGCGCCGTTAAGTTGGATACTGGCAATCCTGCCAAAAGCCGCACGGAGCTCATCAAGAAGTGCCGTCAGTCCAATGCAATGTATCGAATGTCTACGCCGTCCAACATAGCGACCCTCTGCAAACATTTTCGATCGCTCCTTCAGAGAGGATTTCGCAACAAGGACAAAGAATTGAGGAACGAAATCCTTATTCTTGCCTCCTTAGTTGCCCGAAATAAAAGGGGACACGAGCACTTCAACTCCACTGGTTTTGTCAAACTCATGTGCATTTATGCTACTGTAGCGGAGGTTGGGACTGATCCCGACGGGGACGGTGAAGATGTCCAGCACGTTGACCCGCACAACTTCGCCACTGTGAGCCCAGCCGATATTGAGCTCAAGCGCATCCTTTGGAACCTTCTCTCTGACCTTGCCCGCTCAAACCAGGAAATCCTCGGCATTGTGGTCGAGTCGCCGCTCCTCCACACGCTTTTGATGTATCTTGACACTGATCTGGACGGCGATGGGATACCGGACGACAATGACTATGCTGACGATGAAGAAGAAGTGCCTGAAGGCCAAGATAACCCTGACGGCGATGAGCAGGAGGCTGTTGAAGCTGAAATCGGCGGCGCGGGGGGCTCAAATATCATCGCTCGTATCCCCAGGACTCAGCTCCGGGTTCTTCAGCAGCAGGCGATTACTGTGCTGCTCAATCTAGCCCCCCGTGCAAGTGAGAAATTCAGGGCGCTTGGTGGTCATGTAATCACGTTGAAATTCCTGGATTGGTGCGGTGCCAGTGAGAGTAACCGTGATTTGGTCCAGGGTGCATTGATGTTGCTCATTAGCGTTGTCGGTCTTCCAGGCCTTCAAGAGGAGCTCGGCCAGCTGAATGCCATTAGAATTATGCTTGGCAGGTTCAACGATTTATCTGCGCCCGAATCGCTCCGTGCTGATGCTGTCCGCATCATCAGCCGGCTCTGCAGTGGCAATCCTGCCAATCAGGACAACCTGCGCAAACACGTTGGAATAGCGGCACTCGTCAAAGAACTCTCAGAGTACTGCAAGCACAGAAGAATTATCTGCGGCAAACCCAAACCCAAGACAGAAACTGAGAAGAGCAAGGAGAATAGCCTCAAGCCCATGAAGCAAGACGAAGGTAGCCTCATGGGAGGAAGTGCGAAAGAAAAGGTCAGCATTCTCGTAGTAGGCGTTGTCGACTGCATTTGGAACGCGGTCATCGGCAACAAGTCTTCCGAGGCCAGATTCCTTCACGTCGAGGGCCAAGATGGTCTATTGGATCTCCTAGAGATTTGCCCTGCCCTCATGAGAAGCCAGATCTGCGGCGTGTTGGCTGACTTGGTTAAGAATGATAGGAGCTTGCCGTATCTGACAGCTTGGAGATCAGACAGGAGCATGATGTCTGCCGTGCAGCTTCTCATGGTGCTCTGGGAAGAAGAGGAAGTGCGCTTGCGTGTACAGCGAAACAATGGTGTAATAGTTGACTTATGGAAGCCGCTCGGGCGTCACTTGGGGCGTGAGGAGGTGCCCAGTCGCCCCGATGACTTTTACAACATGGCTGGTAATGATCCTATAGGGGAAAACGCCAGTAGCTTGGAGCTGGCCATGGAGGCAGCGAAGACTGACCAGATGGGCACAACCATGGCTGCGTTCAAGAAGCTTGAAAAAGCTCTTGCTGCCGGTCAGAAGAGGGGCGGCGGGAACTTGGAGAGGGCGCTGCGGAAAAGCATGGCCAAAGATGATATTCGAGGAAAGATTGCCTGCTGCGTGGAAAAAATCGGATGGGAAGAGGCGCTCAAGGGCCTCAGTGCCCATGAACGCATGACCTTGACCATGTGTAAAAATTGGCTCTATTTCACCGAGGCAGAGTGTTGGATGAATGTCCGCGATAAGAGTGTCGGCGAGATGGTGAAGCCAATTCTTGCTGATAAGCTCCTTGTCAGCAAGCACCTTGAAGAGGCATTCGAGAATGCAAACACGGTGAGAGAAGAACAGAAGGTTCTCTTTGACGAGAAGGTTCGCGTCGGTGAAGCTGCTGAAGCTGAGTTTTTCAACGGAATTTTCAAGCAGCGCGACCAAGAAATCAACCAGCACCTGATCAAGAAGAAGGCTATGATGCCCAAATCACTGAGCAAGCGCAAGGCCGAGAAAGAAGCTAAGGCGGCTATGTTGGCTAAAAGTCTAGTGAAGAGCGCACCTAACGAAGGCAACAATGGAACGCTGCCGGTGAAGGTCGAAATATTAGATGATGGCGAGAATACACAGAATACACAGGGAGAAAATAGCCAGGTCGATGTTATACAGGGCGAGCTCAATGATCACGATCTTGAGTTTGTTAGTGCGGAGGAAAAGAAGGAGTGACAAACTAGGATAATATGTTGAAATTACGCTGTCGCTTTGCAAATATTACCAACCCACTCCTCCCATTTTACGAATTTTTCATTAAAATAATATTTAGCTTTAGCATTACCTCCTCCGTCCTCCCATTCCTCCGCCTCCAAGCTTCCGGTTCGGCTTGTTGTGCTGCATGTCCTTGCATTTGGGAATATGTCTAGCTCCTGCCTTCTCGTTGAAGTTCCTGCCGCAATGCGGACAGTTGACATAATTGCTTGGGACAGAAGGTGCTCCTCCACCTCCCATCCCACCGCCCCCCTTGGCCGCCTCCTGGTCCAAGTAGAAAGTCGCGCTTTTACCTTCCTTCTCCGCCTTGGCCATGAGCCTATTTGCCTTCATGGCCTCCCGAAACTGTTTGCTCTCTTCTTTCCATTTCGTATTATCTTTTTTCTTGTTCACTTTGACCCCCTTGTCAGCCAACCTTTTTTCCTTGACAATTTCTTTTCGCGCTTGAATTGCCATTTTCATCTCATCCTTATTGATATGCTCGTTTCCTGTGATCCGCGCCATTGCTGAATTGAATACCTTACGTTTCTCGTTTCCCTTGCAATTAGGGATGTGCTTTGCCGCTGCATTCTCATTGAACTTACGACCGCACTTGGGGCAGCCAACCATTGCCACTGGAGCAGCAGCGAATTCATCGGGAATTCCATCTCCTGCAACGTTTACAGGTGCATTACTCTGGCTTGTCATTGATGATTGGGGAGCGTCTGAGCGAGGAGTAAATTGTATTTTGTTCCCACCCCCACCAAAGGGATCAGCAATGCTGTCCAGGTCAGGATAATCACTGGACGAGGGAGGAGGCTGTTGAACTTGTTGTCGATATTTTTGCTGTTGCTGTTGTCTCTGAGGATGGTGTTTTTGCTGCCCCTTCTGTTGATAAGTACTATCATTGTAATCTTGTTGTTGTTGGCGGTGCTGACGTTGAGGTTTGTCAGGAACCTGACGCGTTTGTCTAGGTTGTTGCCGAGGTGGTGGCTCCTCATATTGTTGTTGCTGCTGCTGCTGGTATCTCCTCTGCTCCTCGGCAAAGTCGTCCTGCTGTCTCCGCTGCGCATGCACCTTTTCCTTCGCCTGCCGTCGCCCAACAGCCGCATCTTCTTGTTCACCAAATTTGTCGTCGACAGAAGAAGTATCATTGTTCCAGTCAAGGAGCTTCTTTTGATTTCTAGTTTGTTGTTGCTGCTTGGGAGGCTGCTGCCGATATTGATGTTGTTGTTGTTGTTGTTGTTGCTGTTGTTGTTGTTGCTGTTGTTGTTGTTGCTGTTCCTGCCCAATAGCGTTACCAAGCCCCTCATCGTTGTAATCCACGTTGTAGTCGCTGTTCCACTCAGGGAGCTTCTTTGTCTTTCTTTTCGGCTGCTGCTGCTGCCGCTGCTGCTGCTGTTGCTGCTGCTGTTGCTGCTGCTGCTGCTGTTGCTGCTGCTGCTGCTGCTGTTGCTGCTGCTGCTGCTGCTCGTATCGATCAGGGACCTCTTCCTGCTGATCTCCGCCGTACAGGTAATCAGTGGTGGTGTCACTATTCCACTCCGGAAGGGGCTTGGCTTTCTTAACCTTCCGACGAGGACCGCGGTTGCCGTTACTAGCCTCGGCAACACTGCTGGTCTTGTAGGGGCTGTTTTTCAACCCACTACCAGCGAAAGCGTCGGCACCGCCTTCAGCCTTCAACATTTCCATGTACTCCCTTTGTTCCCTTTCAAACATCTCATTCTTGCTCAATTTTCTTTCCATAGTACGATCAGCTCCTCTCTCTACGCCTCTATCAGCGCCTCTCTCTGCACCTCTCTCCGCGCCTCTCTCTCTCTCCATCCTCTTCTTCTTTTGCTCAGCCTCCATTGCTCTGGGGCTACTCCTCGGACTATAAACAGGGGTTGTCTGTGCACGGTAGCGAATTTGACTCGCGTCTGCGCTTGCACTGACAGCTGTATTGCGCACCGTGCTTTTCTCTGACTGCATGTCTCCGCTGTGTGCGGTCCCCGCGAGGTTCAGTCTCCCGCCACCGAACTTGGAAGATCTCTTCGGCTGCGTAGAAGCGAGCTGCGAGTGTTGCCTGTTCCCATTCGTACCGGCAGATTTGCTCTCGCGTCCTTTCTCACGACGCCTCATCATACGCTGTTTCAAAAGATCCATTTCCCCGTCTTCTAACACCCCGCCGTCATTAGCAGAACCATCGTTGATTCCATGTGACCAATGTGGATTGTTGCGTGTTGGGTCAGTGGCTGGCGCAGTGGTAGAGCGAGTGGATTCGTCAAGATTGATCGACAAGTCAGAATCCGCATTGAGGTTTTGTCCGCCCGTTACGACGCCCATCGCGACTCCGTCATTACGACGCGAAGATACTTTCCCCAAAACGCCACGACCTTTCTCCTCCCTGCGCTCGCGACCGCTCATGCCATTAGTTGTCGAACGTGGGGGGGAGGTCCAAAGGTCTGTCATATCGCGAGTATTCTTGTGCTTCCATTCGTTCGAAGCGTTCGGACGAGGTTGTCGCGACGGGAGTTGTTGGCTTTGGTTGTGGTCAATGTCATCCGACAAGTCGTAGCGCTGCTGTTCCTGTTGTTGTTGCTGCTGCTCCTGTAGCGCTTGTCTTTGCTTTTGTTGTTGTTGTTGCTGCTGCTGCTGCTGCTGCTGCTGCTGCTGGCGTTGTCGAGGCTGTGTTTGAATCTGGCTCTGTTGCTGCGGCTGCTGCTGCTGATGCCTCTGATTTTGATGCTGGTGCTCATCCCACTCAGCGGCTCCGCCCCTTTTTCTAACCTCGCTCGTCAGCGTGTCAGAGCCGCTTGGTGATGGAAGACTCGTATTGCTACAGTTGCTGCCCCCCGTACCGTTAAGATTCACTTTCCCCCCAGGTGACCCAAATGTTGTAAAGCCCCTGTACCCCACTGACCCTGAATTATTTTTGGTATTATGGTTGTTGAGCGACTGTGTATTTTCTTTAACAAGCTCAGTTTTTTCGTAGAACTCGTCTAATGAGTCACTCGCGAGCTGCGTCAAAGTTTTCGCGGCGGGAGGACCGCTCATCGAGCTGCTGTTGGAGCCATTGTTGTTGATCTCAGCAGCCTCGAAATAGTTGTCTTTGTGATTGCTGCGCAGACTCCGCACCTGGTTCGAGTTTACCGCAAGCTCTTCATCCGCCGATGGACCTTGTCCTGAACGTGCTGACCGAAGCTTCTTCGCGCGCTCCTGCGAGAATTTTGGTTGTGGGCTGTTAGTTTGAATGCATTTGCAAGTTTAGGTTGCCTGTGGGTGGTACACACCAGAGAATCATATACTCACCACCGCCTGCTTCCGTTTCGCTGCCCACTCAGTAGGATTGTAATCTCTCGATGCTGACGACATTTGTTTTCTGCCTTTTTGTTCTTGCTGGGGGTGTTTTGTTTTAGGGGGTGCGCCAGGGGCGTAGGAGGAGAATCTTGGCAGATAAAGGACGATTTAAAGTTTGAAAATCGGATCCTAGCGGTGTTGAAGAAGTGCTGTGCCTGAAATTGAAAAATAAGTTGTGCTAAACAATTAAGGGGTGCAGGGAGGCAGATCAAAAAATCAAAAAAGCACCGGTCGCCGGATTTCCGGATTTTTGGCTCAGCCTAGGGACCGATTTGAGTGGAAGAGTCTTAGAGGCTTTATTTGGTAGTGCTTCTACTAATTTCTGGTTTTCATCATGGCAGCAGCTATCATGCTTGATGCTGAAGGTTTTCTGGCCGAAAACCATGCTAGTCAGATTGACTAAAAGCCAACTGCATCGATGTCACTGAAGGCAAGTCCAAGTCCAATGCGAAATGTTTGGGTAATAAATATCAGTAAATGTCTTGTCTGCTTTTCAAAACAGTCTCGTTTGCACGAATAATTCAGTTAGCTCATGGGATGAAGCTCTCTTCATCCCATCCCCATCCACCATCACCGGTGACCTTTTTGGTGAGGGCAACCCCATTGTCGAATTTTACCCCGTCCCAACCCTTCTTCATGAAAGCCCTGATGTTCGAGTGGTCATCGCCATCGGGTGTGTCGCGAACACCACGGTAATATTCCCCCCAGAGAGAGACTGGGGGGTTGACATTCACATACAGCAGGTTGACATTGCATTTGACAGTGGTTAGTTGAGGCATCATTTAGAGGCGATCGACGGGATTTCGACTATTCGTGACAGCACATCGCGCCCCTCGCTTATATTTACTTACGAGTTGTCTCCTTTGAAAGCTGGCAAAGGGCTGCAAGCGATAGCAGCTTGGCAGTCCCGTGGTTCTCTCCCGGGGTGTTCACCACACCGCCGTTCACAAACTCAATGTCGTGGTCCTCGTAAGACACCTCGATCGCATCAATCACCTCCTGAAAGATTATCGAGTCTGGACTCATCTCACAATTTGCCAAGAAAACCTAAAGAGAAGAAATGTGGTGGGTGTTTAGTTTGGATCACAGCAAAGAGTTGAAAAGTGAATCGGGGCTTTGGATTCACCGAGTTCGTTCGTTTTTTCTATTTGCTTTATTTCATTTTTCAAGAAATGCTATGCGATTTCCGATAATGCAATTTTCCGCTCTCGCATAGCCGGACAAGCACTCACCTCAATCTCTGAAGGAATTGTTTCTCCAGTTGCCAGGATTTCTTCGAGCATACGGGATGGCTTGGAGTCATCCACAGCTCCACCCTTAGCGGTCGTTCCGTCCCAACCAAACGCAAGATTGTCAGCTTTCGGAGTTGGTGGGCGAATTTCAGCTGAGAGACGAGAGCGGATCGATCGGGGAGAAAAGTGATGAGGTCGGGCCACGAATGTTAAGCTCAACGTGGACGTAATCAACAGGAATGGTAATTTGAATGCAAAGAGAAGGACCGCCATAGCGTGTGTTCTGTATATCGTGCTCAAACTATATAAACGGAAAGCGTGTCTTTTGAAACATGATTTTTGGGCAGGGGGGGCTCAAGAAAAAGTAACAAATAGACCCACAGCTCCGTATTAACACCGCACGATAACAAATAAACATCACGGGGTCGATCATTGTGCTTTGCGTTCGTTTGTTCATCATGAGTCCGGAAATCTTTCTGTTTGCCGTTGTCAGCTGCTGGAGACTGACGAATTCTTTCACAGCAGGGAATACCCCACTAAAACGACGTTCTTCACAGTTGCCACGGCATTCAACGTCTCTTCAGAGCATATTTGGCACTGCGCAGTATTGGTCGGATATGTATTCAGGCAGAGGAGATTTTCCAGCAGATCAGTATAGCTGGTATTTTTCGTATGGGGGCAAAGTGTCGAAGCTTTGGACCTCACTAAACATTCCCAAGGATGCGGCAATATTAGTACCTGGTTGTGGAAATTGTGACTTAATTATGCAGCTGTACGACAGCGGTTGGAAAAATGTTGTCGCTACCGACTACGTTCCGGAGGCTATCGACCGTCAGGGCGAAATTCTAGGGCAAGGCCGTGAGGTGCAACTGCTCTGCTCTGACCTCACTGACATGGATGTATTTGCACCGAGAGTTTTTGACGTTGTTCTTGAAAAGGGTGCGCTCGATGCTGTGTCACTTAGTGAAAATAGTAGTGACCTCGGAAAGGCAGTCAGTGAGATCAGCAGAGTCTTGAAGCCAGGAGGTTTACTTGTGAGTTTTCAGGGTGTTGTCGATGACAAGAAGCGCCAGGAGGTGTTCGGGAACAACTGGGAGGGGGTGAAGGATGGATCTGGAGAGCTGGAAGCTGGCGGATTCGTGTGGAAGCGGCGAATATCGTCTCTGTTGGGGGCGTCCCCGTCACCGTCAGAGTCGGGCATGACGATGAGGAGGGAGACATCACCTTTTGCCTTGAGAGCGAACCGGGGCGACACCTCACTTTTCGCAATGAATAAGAAACGCCGCGAGCAACTCGGTCTGGAAGATGGTGATGACGAGTACGATTTGGACCAGGCCTTGCGAAACAACACTGACGATACCATTTCTAAGATAATCGCTGGATCGCTGATTGTAACGTTAAGTGGCCTCCTGATATGGGGACTGGTGCTCCCTCAAGTCACGGACTATGGCGGGGATGGCGTTTGCGTGCCTGCAAGGAATGGAGGAAGGTGCCCCCAGTAGGATTACAGTGACAAGAGTAGTTGCTTAATTGTAGAAGGAGATTTTACAAAGATTACCACCAACTTACACCGAGGGGTGGTGGCCGACTGTTTCCTTTGCATTCACAAAAAATGCTTTTCTCTAGTCCAAATTAATTCATACTTTCTGTATTTTTCAATTGCATTCCTTGATTGCTTTTCTCAATTCAAGCAGTCGGCCCTCCCCAGGTGCAGTCGGCCCGTTCAAAAACTCACGAGGTATCCCTGAATGCCAATAAAGCCCTCATCCTGTCCCCCAACGACGATGAGTCTCCCCCCTCCTCCCTCGTCCATCCTGAGTAGCTCAACGTCGTAGATCGGATAAGGCCCGGCAACCCCGAGATTCTCCGCCAAGACAATTTCGTTCGACTGGGGGTTGCTTTCAGAGTTCGCTTCCTCGTACATCTTAGCGCGAGTCTTGAAGGGCCAGAGGAGGACACGGCCGTCAGATCCGTATGTCACGTAGCCAATATCGCTGATTACCTTGCAACCGTAACACTATTGAAATGAAATAAAGAGAAAGGGGTTAGCTCCGAAGGAGAGATTAATTCGATCCTCACGAGACATGAATTTGATCCTCACGAGATATGAAGAGAGATGAATTCGATCTTCACGAGATATGAATTCGTCCTCACGAGAGATGAATTCGACGCCTCGACGCAATAATAGTCACTCACCGCCCTCCCACTCCCACCATCAACGCCTCCAATACAAATCCCCCCCTCAAACCCCCTCCCCACGCCATCACTCGCACCGCAGTTCGCAACAACCCTCCACACCCATCCCCTCCCCCATGCATCGCCCCCACTGACCTCAAAGCTACCTTTCCCATTTAAATCCCCCACGTGGTGCAGGTTCACTGAGGTGAAGTGTGGCGGCTTGTATTGGGGGTCGCCTTGGGGAGAAGGGGATCGAACGCAAGCTGTGATCAGTTCTTGAGGAGTCGATGATAGCGGATCTGCGAGATTAATCCGTATCGATCCATCGCTGAGAGCCACGGCGAACATTAATAAAGTCAAATCGCACCCGGGGGGGGAGATCACAACGGCTGACAGGCCAAAGACGTAAATTTTACTGTTCGGATTGTGGAGAGCTCCCCCAAATCCTTCTTCACTCTGCTCGGCTCCCTCTTTTTTGTCTTCGCTTGAAGCGATATGAGGATTCTCGTTAAGGTCTCGAATCGTGCGGATGAAGCCGTTAGACTCCATCATGTATACAGTTGGAGGGCTGAGCGTTGTCTCGTCACCCAGTGATGTTCCATGTTCGACAATGAATTGAACAACAAAATTTTCAGCACCGAGTAAAAGTAAGGAAGAGGACGGTGACAGCGGTAGTGCTGCTACACCATATATCTGGTTTGGGATCTGGTTTGGGTCACTATCCTCGTCACCATCGGCAGTGTTCTCATTGCCAATGGTTTTTGTGTTTCCTCCTTTGTTGGCATTCTCTCCTTGATCGGAGGAGAGAATTTTATTGCAATCAATTATTGCGCCAATTCTAGTTATTGAACCAGCAGATTCGTCAGAATTAGCAATGACCCTGTACTGGACCGCGTTTCCCGCCGCTGTACCCGCGACGATGTAAAAGCACTTGGCAACTTCAGCTGTGGCATCCACAGTAGCGTCATTGGGATGAGATGTGCCTTCGTAGTCAGGAGGAGCATCGAGTTGAATTCCACCGCCTACTCGGAGAACTTCGCTCGAGACGCTGTTCCTCTGCGAGACTTGGACAGTGGCAAGTGACGCTACAATGTCAGCGGACGAGACGGACCAAAGGCGGAGGGAGCCATCTTGGGAACCAGTTACGACGAGCTTAGGGGTCAACACCAAAGTGGTAAATATGGTTTCCCGGTGACCAATAAGGGTTGGAAAAGGGTTGCTCAACGGCATTTCTCTATTTGTGGCAAGGGGGGGGGAAAAGAACAAAATGATTCATTAAATGATCATAACATCAAGAAAGAAAATAAAATAAGAAAACAAAAATTACCACCCCTACACACGAATAACATACAAAATAACCTCCCCTACACACACACGATGTCTGGTGAAGGTGTCCGTCAGAAGGCGTTCGTTGACCAACCTCACCACCAAGCCAAGGTCGGCCTCTCCCTAAAGAAAGATGCAGTCTTTAACACTGCCATCAACATCTCCCTAGCCGCCGGTCACACACTTAAGCGCCTATACACGATCGGCAAATACATAGTCTTCATCTTTTCGCCCCCTCAACCCCCAGCCGACTTCTTCAAAAAGAAGAAGAAGAAGCTCACCGACCGCTTTCTCGTCGTGAACGACGGATGGGGCGGTGACGGCGAAACCCTCAGCGGGATGGACGACACCATGGTCCTGGAGTTCCCAGGCGCAACAAATGGCGGTCAGAACAAAATATACCGCGTGAAGAGCAGCAACGGGTCGTCGGTACAGGAATTTACTGAGGAGGATTTTTTTGAGTGGTCACTCAAACGTCTGTCGGTCGACTTCACCAACCTCCCAAGCTTCCACTCCAACACCGGACTGCCTCCAACATCGCCTCTTTTCGACCCACAAAACGTTCTGTCCGCAATCCAAAGAATCCAGCGCGAGAGTCCCGACATGTGCGCGGCGGAATTGATGCTGAATCAGGACGTTTTTTGCGGGTGCGGGCAGGTTGAAAAGATGGAGGCGCTGTTCAAGTACAGAGTTCACCCCGACGAGCCTATCAAAAACGTTACGGATGAGGAGTGGGGCGCGATCGTTTCCTTTGTGGTCGAGTTTGTTGAATATTGGATCCGGTGCCAACAGGCGAAGTACGAAGCGAGGCCGCCTGTTAACAAGGGAGAAGAAACACTGCTGGCGAAACCCGAGACCGCGCTTTGTTTTTTGGACAAGTACAGCGACGTTGGGGGGGAGTTGAGCGAGGAGGACAAAAAGATATTCACGCAATATAAGAGGAGGAAGAATTGTGTGAATTGCGATGCGGCGATTAAACAGACGAAGAACGGCGGGGGGGGGTCCCTCGGGACTGAGGAAAGGAGGTCTTTTTATTGTCCAATTTGCCAACAACTGAAGAAGAGTAGTTGAGATGCTTTAGAGTAGTTGAAAAACGTCGAATCTAGCCAAAAAGCAACTCATTTTCTACCTTATTCTAAGATCCAAGCTGCATATGCGCCCCCTCCACAGCTCTCATGATAAATAATCTCGCCGTTAAAGTCTTCCTCAATTAACTTCCCGATGTCGATATCACTTCTTGCATCCTTGCCCCCAAAGCGCGAAGTAATTGGGGAAGTGAATGCTAAGTAGGACGTCAGCAGAGACGATTGGGGGGGCTTTGTGTTCTCAAATATTATGACACGCCCTCCCTTTTTTCTCAGCTTGAGCAAATTTCGGAGGCCGGCACGGACATCCTCGTCGTTTCCCAGCCTACGCCGATAACGTGAGAAACAAATTTTAGGCACAAAAATATCATCGAGTTAGTCAACTGGGGGGCGCATATGTAGACGCACACCTGCAAAACTTACACGCATAAAACAAAAGTGCAGACAACAGTATCGAACCGTCCGAGAAATTTTTCTCCAACAGGGTCAAGTATATTCAGTTCCGCAAAAGAGATTTTTCTGGAGGCATTTTCTAAAACCCCCTCGACCTTCGTCTTTGCGATTTTCATCATCTCACTGCTCACATCGGTGAGAGTGACGGAGTCAACGCCACCAAAGTCATAACCTCCCACCAAATTCCCTCCTGTTCCACCACCGACCTCGATCACATCGCCGTAAGCGTACGTTGATATAAGAGAGGCCCGAAGCTTAGAGATACCAAGAAGCGTGGGGAGAGGAGACGAAGGGCTTGATGTTGAATCATATGAGCTCGCATATTTGTCATAATTTGGCGGTCGAGCAATAAGGAATGACGTTGCTGTCGTTGCAAACATCCCCCGCCGATCCATCGCGCTAAGTCTTGTTGTAGAGGTTGCTGTTGAGGAGCGCGTGAAGCCAGCTGTTGTAGTCAACAACCAACAGCAGCAGAGGAGGGGGAAGGGGATCATCAAGAAGAACCCCTTAAAATTAATCATTATCCAAAATAACGGAGAATCCTTCTGTATCTATCGTCACAGCCCTTCTCTCCTAAATTCAAGGCGGTTTAATGTCTCTGGAGCAGTTTCGAGACCTAATTTTGAACATCGCCCCCACAGGTTCTCCAGTATCTCAATTCTACTCTGTTTGAGTGGCTTTTCGAATGTAAGTCGAGAAATACAGATAAAACCTCTTTTTTGTGTGTCAGAGACATAACTAACACAATTTTCTTTACTCTATCGTCTTCACCGGTGTCTGTTCTTTGGCTTCGGAAATAGTCATCAACCTCATTGATAGACCCAGTTGACGCACACTGGGTTTCTAGGCTCTCTCCTTCCTGCCTACATCTCTCTTTCTTTCGTTTTCAATATCTTTGACAATCTTGACCCCCGCTATGACCCCCAACGTTGGATTGCTTCTCCTCTCTGTTTTCCTTCATGCTCCTCCTCTATCCTCTGCCTTTATAGTGCCCAGTTTCCGGAGGTGTGGTAATACATTAACGGCTTCGAAAAGTGTTACCTCGCTGAATGTGGTGGAGGGGAGCGTGGACCTATTTGATGAGGAACTGAGGGCGGCTATGCGAAGCACAAACAAGCTCTACCCTGATCATGGTGAGATTTTGAGGCCTGCTTGTACATACACGCGCTGATTCACGCATTCTACGGCACTGTTTTACTCACACGTCCATAAATTGACGCAGTTGCCGTGATTGAGGATCTGTCCCCTATTGTCGACGAAATGGTGGACGATATTCTTCTGGAAACTGGTGATCCTTCATGGCAGCCTCAGGACTATCTTCCGGACCTGTCGAAAGATGGTTGGGAAGAAGAGGTGAAAAATATGCGGAATATGCATGCTTCAATACCTGATGAGGTCCTGGTGGTCCTCATTGGCGACATGATTACGGAGGAAGCCCTCCCAACCTATCAAACACTGCTGAATACTTTCGAGGGTTGCGAGGACCACGTGGGAGACACGGACACAGCCTGGGCCCGGTGGAGCCGTGGGTGGACCTCAGAGGAGAATCGGCATGGAGATCTGCTCAATAAGTACCTATATCTGGGCGGACGGTGCGACATGCGTAAGATCGAGGTGACAATCCAGCACCTCATCACCAACGGTTTCAATCCAAAAGCCCAGAAGGATCCCTACCGTGGCTTCGTGTATACTTCGTTCCAAGAGCGCGCTACAAAGATTAGCCACGGTAACGTCGGTATGCTAGCAAAAAAATCCGGGGACTCGTACCTCAGCAGAATATGCGCTAAGATTGCTGGCGACGAGGCCAGGCATGAGAAGGCCTACCAGCGTTTCTGTTCGGAGATCCTCTCCAGAGATCCCAACGGGCTGATTTCCGTATTTGCAGACGTAATGCGTGGTCAGATTAATATGCCCGCCGAAATGATGACAGACGGAGTAGATCCTTTACTTTACGATCACTTCAGCGCAACTGCTCAGCGCCTTGGCGTTTACACTGCAGTCGATTATGCAGAAATCGTCCAGCACTTAGTCAAGGAGTGGAAGTTGGACGATATCACTGGTTTGAGTGCTAAGGGGGAGGCTGATCGCGATTTTGTATGTAATTTAGGGCCCAGGTACAAGAAACTTGCCGAGCGGGCGGCCAACAGGAATAAGGGGAAAGAGGAGGTGAGCAAGTTTGGAAATACAGGCGAGCCATAGATTATGCGTTTGCGCGACTGGAAAAGTAGAGTCATATTGAACGTTGTGGCGTCGTCTCACCGTCCAATTTTGCGGTGCCCTCTTCGTAGAGTCTGAATTCTTTCTCGTGGATTTATGGGCGACAAGCTTGAGAGGGGATGTGAGATGTGAGATGTGAGATGTGAGATGTGAGATGTGAGATGTGAGATGTGTGATGTGAGATGTGTGATGTGAGATGTGAGATGAGAGATGTGAGATGTGAGATGTGAGAGGTGAGATGTGAGATGTGAGATTTAGATGTGAGATGTGAGATGTGAGCGTGGGGAAAGATAGGGGAGTTGGGGAAGAAGACCGGGCGCGCTGATCGACCTCAATATATATGTAAGCTCCGCAACAGAAAACAAACAATTTCTTCGAAAATCTTTCCTTATTCTGTTCAAGTCGCTACTTACTTAACCCGATGGACACAAGCGCCAATACTCCCCCCCTCACAAATAGCTTTTTATGCTTTCCATCACACTACCCCCAGTCTTCCCCTCTGCTCTCGCCTTTTCTTTCCGCATCTTCTCAACTGCTATCTTCCTCTTCGCCTCTTCCTTCTGCATGTTGGAGACGGCGGTCTTGGAGACACCAAGAGTGTTGTAGGAAGTCCAGGGAACCTCATCAGTCACGTCTTTGCGGAGCCACATGGTAACGATCTTCTTCTGACCGGTGATGACCGGGCAGCCAGAGTGCTCCGTAAATTGACTGTCCATAATACCGTCCAGTCCCACGTAGGAGAAGAACGAAGCGCCCCCCACCTCAGGTACGATGTGGACATTACTTTGTGCAAAATTGGTAGCGCCGCCTTTTTCAGGAACCTGGCAATACATCACAACCGTAGCCACACGATTCCCAGGTTTAAACTGCGACGACGATACAAGTAGAAGTGCAAAAAATATACTGTCAGACAAGGGTACAAAAGCGCACTTTCAGCCCAACTCTTAATGCAGCCATGACGATCTCAACCAGTCATATGATCTCAAACACTCACCTCTTCCCCCTTGCAGTCAGAGTCACAATGGGGCATATAGCGATCTGGCTCAGGGTCGTCCTCACCCCTGCCCTCATATGCGATAAACATGAGATCCTCCTGTCCACCATGAGTCAAGTTCAGATTCGTTTGGTCGTTGACGAAATGAAATATCCTCCGAGAAAGTCTTCTCACCAGCTTGTCATCTTCCGTGTCCTTGGCTGTGTTTTCAGACTTCCACTGGACAACGATGGAGGACTGGTTGGCTTTCCGATTGGGACTTTCAACTGACCCTCCCTTGTTGTCAGCGATGGTGGCGCGGTGTAGAGAGGGGGTTCCCTTCCTGACGATTGCGTCGCACTCTTCCGTTGATATAAAATTGTGAATGTACTGAATCTTGGAACGGGGGAGATCGATAAATATGTCATAGTTTCGGGGAGGTTCCGAGAGATATTTCCAAGTTTCCGTCTTCACAGGTGTCGTCGAGGGCAATTCATGGTCAGCGCACGTGTAATTCTCGATCATGGGTGCCATCTTTCTTCGAATCTCATCCGAAAAGGTCAGCTCCTTGCTCTTGGCCAAGAATTTCTCTGTGAAGCGGTCCTCCAAGCAGGCGAACATTCTCTCCTCAGACATCGAACCCTTACATTTGTTTGATATTTCCTCGACCTCCCGCCGCATCTTCGTGATGTCGTCGACCACCTCTACAATCAAGTCCTTGAAACTCAGCTCGTCAAAGTTTTCAACGCTCAAAATCATCTCCTGGTCGTCATTCGGAGTGACGGTAAAGAATCCGATTCTGCAGTCCAGGTCTTTCTCGTCCGGAATTCCAAAGTCGATGAAGTCGTAGTAACACTTCTGCCGCACTTGGAACGTGTGCCCCACAAAGCTGTTCAGGTGCTGCACAGCACCAGGGTAAAGCGCGTCGCCCTGCACCTGAGGAACATAGCAGTTCCCACAGTCCCGAAGATCAGGCTCCCCTGAGCCACGGTACCTTCCCTTGAAATTCTTTATTGCAAAGTCGTTCACCCAGAAAACCTCTAGCATCTTGTTGCTCTGATTTTTTATCACAATTGGCCGGTCAGCTGGCCGGTTTGAGCTATTTGCCTGGGTGGAGGGGCAGTGCATTAACACCATCAGGCAGAAAAACAAAGATGTGATGGACTGCCACCGGATCTGTGGCCTTGCAAACGCTCTCATGGTTTATTCTATCGCGTCTCAGTTACGAGATGGAGGAATGCCCCGATGCAATGGAAAGGAGACACACACAATAGGGGAAATTATCGGAGATTTGGAGGATGTCGAAAGGGATGAAAAGGAGAATTCGATACACGAGTTGTGACAGGATAAAGCCACTTCGCGATAGACAGGTCGGTCGATCTACTGTGCTCTCGATTCGGAAATTATTTGGAGGAGAAGAAGAATTCCTTGACAAACAAGGGGCATTTTATGAGCCCTCTTCTCTCGTCCAATTCTCCAAATAAATTCGGATCATCAATTCTTATTTTGCAGAATAATAAGGACTAAATTGAGACAGAGCAGTTTTCAAAAAAAATCGTAGTGTGTGCAAGGATTGTGGAGGGGGGTCAATATGCGAGAGCACGGTCGTCAACGCCATTTGTGCAAGGATTGCAAGGGGGAGTTAAAAAACTAGAAGAGACACTCGTGTTATCTACCTAAGCTCGAAACAAACCACCCACACAATTTATATTGTTAAGCCACCATCCCGTGGGGATCAATCACAAACTTGGTCGCTGCCCCCTGGTCGAATTCTGCATATCCATTGGGCGCTTCATCAAGACTGATGGTCTGGACGTTCACGGCCTTGGCGATTTGGACTTTGTCGTACAAAATAGCGTTCATTAACCCGTGATGGTACTTCATCACGGGACACTGTCCAGTTCCGAAGGAATGGCTCTTGCTCCATCCCTCCCCAATCCTCAGGCTCAAGTTTCCAAACTGGGCAGCAGAGTCAATTCCCCCTGGATCCTCCGTGACGTAAAGCCCCGGAATCCCAATCTTCCCCCCCTCCCGAACGACAGTCATGCAATCGTTCAGCACGGCAGCTGGAACTTCGCCGGCGCTTGCCTTGCCTGTCCCCCTTGCTTCGAATCCCACACAGTCGACGGCGCCGTCGACGATCCCCCCCGTGTTGGGAAGGATCTCTGCGAGCATGTCCCTTAGAGATCCCTCGCGGCGCAGGTCCACCGTCTCGCACCCAAAGGACCGGGCCTGTTCGAGCCTTTCGGGAATCATGTCGCCGACGATGACGCAGGCGGCGCCGAGGAGCTGCGCCCCGGCGGCACTCGCCAGGCCCACGGGCCCTGCACCGGCAATATAGACGATGCTCCCTGGGCCAACGCCCGCCTGCACAGCGCCGTGGAAACCGGTGGGAAAAATGTCGGACAAGAGCGTTAAGTCCTTGATCTTCTCCATGGCTTGATCACGGTCGGGGAACTGTGTGTGGGGGCGAGGGGGGTGAGGGGGGAGGCGGCGGGGGTGAGGGAGGGTTGGAAGGGGGGGGGTTAAAATATCCACCGCGCGTCACGTAGCACTCACCTTCAAGAGGTTGAAATCGGCGTATGGGACCATGACATACTCTGATTGTCCGCCGATCCAGCCCCCCATGTCCACGTACCCGTAGGCAGCCCCTGGGCGGGCGGGGTTCGTCCTCAAGCACACGCCGGTATCGCCTCGCTTACACGCGGCGCATCTTCCACAGGCGATGTTGAAGGGGACAGAGCAGATGTCACCAACTGATAGCGTCTCGCAGTCTGACCCGACCTCGATGACCTCGCCGGTAATCTCGTGCCCTAAAACCATATGTCCTCCGGGGAGAGACGTGCGTCCGCGAACCATGTGCTGATCGCTGCCACAGATGTTTGTCGTGACAACTCTCATTATCACACCGTGATTGCACTTCCTCTTCTGGCGCTCCGATTCGACAGGGGATGAGGTGGAATCTAGGGATAGCTCTGGGAAGGGAATTCCTTTGACTTGTACATCATTTGGGCCCATGAAGACAACTCCGCGGTTGGTCGCCTGGGCGCCGGCGGAGGATAAGTTCCGAGCGCTGATGGGTTTGCCTCCGCATGCTTTGCAACCGCAGCCGGTGGCGTGCCTGTATGGAAATTTTAAATTAGAGGGGATGTCAGACATGACGATGACGATGACGATGACGATGATGATGATGATGACGATGACGATGAGATTTGTCCGTCCGCGGGATGTCAGTTAATGTTGCTAGCAGATACTCACCAAATTTGTTTTGGCTCTGTGCCCAGGAGGGAGGAGCTAACTTGTCCTGCTCTAGTCGTTATCTGAGCCGTCTGTTTGGAGAGACCGGAGACCGCGTTGGTAATGAAATATTTGGAAGCCATGTGTGTGTTGGGGTTTTTGTTGTCAGAATTTCAACGTCTATTTTGGATCTTTTGGGATCTTTTGATCTTCTGGGATGATCTTTTTGGGATCTTTCGTCTTTTGGTTTAACTTTGGAGTTGTTGTTATTTCAATAAGTACTCATATCCAGAATGGCCGAATTATGTCTCAAAATGAAAAATGACTTTAAAAACTCGGTGTAAAATAAAGAGAATTAAACTCGTTTAAAAAAACTTTTTTTCGGTTGCAATTGTTAAATCAGGCATTGTTTACTGAGCTGGGAGGTTCGTGAAAGCGTCTGTCTGTGTATGTGAATCCCTCAAATGCGTTCTCTCCTTCGACTCCATTTGGGAAACCATTTTGGAGTTGCTGCAGACTCTGGGGAGAAAAGATAGGCATGGAAGTAAATTCCCGATCGAATTGTGAGGTGTCGAGCGAGCCAGCGATCTGAGGGTTCCAAGGAGGTTCCATGCTTCCACTCTTGAGCTTGACCCAATCAATACTTTTGAAGAATATGTGACCTTTGATATCCTCAGCATCTTTCTCTCCGCTTCCTAGCCTCATTTTGGGGTCTCTGGTCAGAAGGCCCTTGAGGAGGTGCTGTGAGCAGGCAGAGAGGTAGCGGGGGTAGTTGAGGTCGGCTCGTCGGATTTTCTCAAATAGACGCTCACGATCACGGCAGTAGAATGGCGGGAGACCGGTCAGCATCTCATACAGCAGAGCTCCCAACGACCACCAGTCGACGGCGCGTCCGTGTCCCTGCCTATTCAATATTTCAGGCGCGAGGTATTCTGGTGTCCCGCAAAAGGAATTAGCTCCAGACGAGCTGTTAGAAATCCCCTCCTTGCTCAAGCCAAAGTCAGTCAGCCTAACGTGGCCCCTCGCATCCAACAAGACGTTCTCGGGCTTCAAATCCCTATAAATAATGTCGAGCTTGTGGACATGCTCGATAGCAAGGGTGATTTCTGCCGAGTAGAAACATGCCCGGGGCTCAGGGAACTTGCCCAGCTTGCCCAGGTGGAAAAAGAGCTCTCCACCAGCGCAGTAGTCGAGGACAAAATAAAGCTTGTCAGCCGTCTGAAACGCCATGTTGAGACCCACTATAAATGGATGCTTTACATACCCAAGCACATTCCGTTCTGTCTTTGTGTGCTCGACCTGATTCCGCTTTATGATATTATCCTTCCGCAGGACCTTGAGGGCAAACATCTCCCCACTCACGTGCTCCCGAACCAGAAACACCTTTCCGAAGCTCCCCTTGCCGATTACTTTGATGATTTTGAAAGAGTCCAATCTTGGGGCTGAGATTGGTGCTGTTTGGTTGAAGGAGTCGCTCAAGCCGTCGATCTTGTTCTTGTCGCTATTTATCATAGCATCGCCAATTCCCCCACCCTCACCGGCATTGGATGTAGCTGCGCCAATCGCGATCCCGTTGTTGGCAGTATTGTGGTTGTTATTCCCCTGGTCATTCCCTTTGCTGTTTTGTACTTCTGCCTGCATCTGCAGAGAACGCCCGAGATGACTTGCTCCCATACTCTGCGCTAAGCTGCCAACATCCTCCACCATTTCTGCATTCTGTTGAGTCTGCATGACGTCCTCTTTCGTCACCGCCTGAATTGTGGGTGCCTTGCGGTTAATGTAACTAGGGACGTCGTCATCTTCCTCGTCAGAAATTGTGTCGTTGTTGGAATTATTGAGATTGAAGTCGTCCTCAAACATGTCGTCCATCTCCATGTCGTCGAGGGACTGCTTACTTCTGTGGTTATCAGGGTTGTTATTATTATGGGAGGAATTGGCGTTGGTGTTGGCGTTGGCGTTGGCGTTGGTGTTGGCGTTGGCGTTGGCGTTGGCGTTGGCATTGGCATTGGCATTGGCATTGGCATTGGCATTGGCATTGGCATTGGCATTGGCATTGGCATTGGCATTG
>Ga0115555_1000382_pt1 | contig 30495 bp, 22 predicted proteins | sample COGITO_mtgs_1104_2_FD_87285 | JGI IMG/M metagenome (GOLD analysis project Ga0115555, IMG submission 87285) | Pelagic marine microbial communities from North Sea - COGITO_mtgs_110407 | ecosystem: Environmental > Aquatic > Marine > Epipelagic | place: Germany:Helgoland, sampling site Kabeltonne... | reverse complement strand
CACAGCAACCACAGCAACCACAGCAACCACAGCAACCACAGCAACCACAGCAACCACAGCAACCACAGCAACCACAGCAACCACAGCAACCACAGCAAACGTGAAAATAGAAAAAACCGAAAGGGGGAATATGAGCCAAAATGAGAGAATGAAAATAGGAAAAACCGAAAGCGGAAATATGATCCCCACAATTTTGCGCTAAAAACACACATTGCCACATCATTGTTTTCAGCTATATTTTTCGCTTTTTGCTCGGGGGTGGAGAAGAATTCGGCGGTCGGCCACGCTTTTTGCCGGGAGAAGGGGGTGGAGAAGAATTCGGCGGCGGTCGGCCACGCTTTTTGCCGGGAGAATTGGTGGGCGTGGCCTTCTTCTTCTTGGCATTCGCCTTCGGCAGCTCCTCTGCGTCCAAGTCTGAATCATCCCCGGTCCCTCTCTTCTTCTTCTTCGCCGGATTCGATTTCGTTTTCGGGTTTGCTTTAGCATTAAGCTTGTTCTTGTTCTTGTTCTTGTTCTTTGTGTCGGCCTTGGGCTTAAGCTTGGGGTTTGAATTGGACTTTTTTAAGGTTGCCTTGCCCTGATTTTTCTTAGGCTGCGTTTTCTTGGGAGCCGGCTTCTTCTTCTTGTTTGGACGCTCGTCCTTACTTTCCTCCTCCTCGCTCTCTTCCTCCTCGCTCTCTTCCTCCTCGCTCTCTTCCTCCTCGCTCTCCTCCTCCTCGCTCTCCTCCTCATCGCTCTCCTCCACCTCGCTCTCCTCCTCCTCGCTCTCCTCCTGTTTCTTCTTCTTTCCATTCTTAGCTGGCTTGTTCTTGCCTTTATTCGCTTTGGTCGCATTCTTTGCTTTGTCCCCCTTCTTTGCTTTGTCCCCCTTCTTTGCTTTGTCCCCCTTCTTTGCTTTAGCCGCATTCTTCGCTTTAGCCGCATTCTTTGTGTTGGCCTCCTTCTTTGCTTTGATCTGTTTCTCTTTCTCTTTCTCTTTCTCTTTCTCTTTCGCTTCCTTTGTAGCTTTCTTCGCTTTGGCGTCTTTCTCTTTCGCTTTCTTGGCAGCTTCCTTGGCTTTGGCCGCCTTGGCAGCTTCCTTCGCTTTGGCCGCCTTAGCATCTTTCCTCTCCTGCGCCTCTTTCGCCTCTTGAGCTTCTTTCGCCTCTTGGGCCTCTTTGGCAGCCTTCCTCTCTTTGGCAGCCTTGATCTTCTTCTCCCTATTCTCTGCTTCTTTTTTCTCCTTCTCTTCCCGCAAAAGGAGCATCTTCTCCATTCGCTCTAATTCCTTTTCCCGTTCTTCCTTCACCCTCTCGATGATCTCGTCAAAGTCATCATAATCGCTGTCCACACTTTCGAAATAACGATTGGGTCGAATTGTCGTTCCAGGGAGGACCCTCCCGCAGAGCTTGTGAATGTAGCGTTGCTCTTCGTCGCCTTCGGCCATCACTGAGGTAGACAGGGTGCTGCTACCTTTCAAAGCGGGCAAAGCAAATTGGTCCTCGTCCTTGATCGGAATGGCGTGGTCACCCAGACCACAATTTACTGCGTCGCTAAGATACGCTCTCGAGAGCCATAGAGTACAAAACTCGATCTGTCCGTCATCCATCGCTCCGACAAGGTCCTCGGTCCTGAAAAGCGCCTTGAGGGCAGCCCCGAGCGCTTCCCTGTGCCCCTCTACCGAGAAATCGTACTCCCTGTTTCGAAGCGCCGCGCCGAGGGCGGTCAGCCGACACTTGCGAGCGGCTCTAGCCCTCTGTTCGAGGTCATTGGTCTTATACCTGTCTCCCCCCCCTTTCGAGTCTGTGCTCTCTTCGTCGCCCTCGAAATCTAATCCGTGCTCAACCCACCAGCCTCCCCATCTCCAGCTCCAACTCAACATCCTCAGCAACTTACATGCCAGGTGGAACACCTGGCACAACACCTTGTTAGTGGGTCTGTAAGCCGTGACCGCCCCCGCCCCTCCCCCGTTCCTATTCTCGTATTCCACAAGTTCCGAAAGGACACTGTAGAAGTAGAACTTGGGGTTCGAGTGGGTAAAACAAGCGACCCGAAAATCGATGTACAAATTACCCTTATCGTCGAGATCGGCGTCATCGGAAACTTCGAGCCCGCAGACTTGGGCGCATGTCACGTGCAACATGTCCCTGCACTTGGAATTGGAGACGCCTGCTGTGCCCTTGCACATTGTTTTCAGGCCACCGAAACCATTGCAGACGATGCAACGCTTCTTGGTTAAAACAAAGTCTGTGCCATTCGACATAATCACATTGGAAAGGTTCAGAGTATCCATCTCGGAAGAGTCAACGAAGTACACTTGAGGGTGCCAGCTGCAAGAAATTGAAAGAGTGTGAAGGGAAGGTTGTTAGTCACATGCGATGGAGTTGGAATGTATTGCGCATTTTGACAGGTAGGCCTCAGGGTTAAAAAGCTCATTTTGAATCAACACGGAAGGATTATGATTCGGGTTGTTAATCCGTTTGTTTGTAGTCATCATCGGCCTCGCATTTTTCTTCTCGAAACACGCAAATATACTTACAGTCCGCATGACGCGTGGGCCCAAATCATCTGGCCATCCTCCCCATGGGGTACGAATGGTCTCCTCACTAGGCACGAGCTATATCTGCCCTTTCCCTTCGTAATAGTATTTGTTTTAGGTTTAGTTTTGGCGTAGGTTGTTGCCCTTCCGCCCCGACTGCTAGTCCTGACAGCTGCTTGCGATTTCTGTGCTGGCGGAGGGGGGAGAGATGGAGATGACGTCAATTGCTCCGACGTTGACGGCTCAGGAGCAGGCGACGGCGGTGACTGTACCGCGGTCGTATTTTCAGTACTGGTGAGGATGGCCGTCGTCGTCGCTGAGGTCGTCGTTGCGGTGGTATGGTTCTCGGCTGATGTCGCAACTGAAGTGGTATCCTTCCCTTCCTGGGAAGCAGCCAAGTTCAAGTCCACACCCACATTTTCCGCGACCACCTTCACATCGACGCCGACCAACGCACCCCCAGCAGCCCCAGAAACTGCCTCGTCGTTCGTGTTGCTCGTGCTATTGTTTTCAGTGCTAACGGTGCTGACGCTGCCTGTATCTCCAGCAGAATTACCCGCCTTCTTTCCCTCGGAACTACTACTACCGCCACCGCTGCCGATCTTTTTCCTCTTGGCTTGAGCTTGAGTGTACCTCTTACTGATCGGCCTCATGTACGCCTGTTTCAGAGCACCTCCCTTCATGAAGCAAGCAACGCACTCCGGCGTTTTCGTTTTTGTTCTCCCCGCATCCCCTTCGCCCACTTCATCGTTTTCTTCTGTACCTCCGTCGACACCCTGCACCCTGAGGTAGTCACACCCATCACAGATGAATTGCCTAGACTTAAAGTATGACTGGTCCTTCACTCCCACGTAGCAGTTCTCATGGACCCTGAGTCCACATACCTTACATGCAAGCATTCTGGAGTCGTCCGCCGCCGCGTCCGAGGGCAGCCCGCAAACAGAGCAGAAGCTCCCCTCCTTGGTCTTTGCAATGGACGTGAGTATCGAGAGCTCGTTTTCTTTCCATTCCCTCGCCTCCTCTTCCTGCTTACTCTCAGGGGGGCGTGCTGGCTCGATGAGGTCAAGGTCGAGGGAGTTTTGATCGACGCCAAGGCCATGCTGATCCGCTCCGTTATCCTTTTTCTTGAGCTTACCCCTGCCTCCACCGTCCAAAACGCTGTGCTTCTTGCAAAAAAGTGTCCACGGCACGTCCTTGCCCCCAGAAACCTCTCCGCAACCCTCGCCGTGGTTTACCTTCTGCTTCCCGCTCGCCCTCGCACACGTGACGTGAAACCACTCCCTGCATCCTTTGTGCGAGCACTCGTTCATCAAGCCTCTCACGCTACCGCAAACGCCGCACTTGGCGCGGATTTTGGTGGAAAATAAAGTCTTCAGGTTCTCAGTGTCTTCGATTACGAGAGTTTCGCTTGCCTTGGGCGCATTCTCCGACGAAGGCGTAGGAGGAATAGAGTCGCCAGCTGCGGGCGCGTCGGCGGCAGAAGACTGCTCGAGAGAAACATAGTTCAGTCCCTGCCACTTTGCGCACAACACGTGAACCCACTTGCCGTTCGCAGTGCGCTCGAACGCTCCTCCTTTGCGGGGACAGAGATCACAGTGTATTGGCAAGGGCGTTCGGTGCGTTCTCTGGTCCTTGTCTCTTCCAAAGTGCACACAAGCGCGACAAAAGTAGTCATCCGCTGGGACTGTGTCGACCAAATAGCAACGCTGGTGAAAGGCGACATTGCAGCCTTCGCAGAACAGAATTTGGTTGTCATGAGTGACGTCGCCGTCCTGACAAATGCAACAGACAGCATCCATATCCGCCTCGAGCTGAGCTTGTTGCTGAGAGGCTATCAAGACGCGCTCTGCCTCAGACTTGGCAAAGGAGGTGAGGAGGTTTTCCGATTCAATGCGAGAGGCCTTCGATTCGGTCGAAAGATATTCTGTGTGGTGTTTTTGGGCTCGGGTAAGATAGCCTAAGAGGGAGGTAGAAAGTTTCTCCTCGAGAATAGAAAGCTCGTTCTTGGTTTCGATGAGAGAAGAGAGGACAAAGTCGTCCGGGTCAATTGTTCCAGTAATGGATGAAGTCGGTGCGGGGGGAATAGATGGAAAAGAAGGGAGAGGAAAAGATTTCAGGACGGAAAGGGTGGAATCGCTCCTTGTCTTCCTACTCTTCTCTGCTTTCTCTTGAACTCCCTTTTTCTCATCATTTCCCTCCCCATCTTTCGATATCTGCCCATTTGTCGACACTGGCGTACCGACTTGATTACTACCACCGCCAACAACACTACCAACAATTTTCACACGTCCACTCTTCCCAACAGCAACAGTGAATTTTCTTTCCTCCTCCTCCTCCTCGGTTGCCCTTTTCCCAACTGCCACCACGGCCGCAGTCTTTGGCGGCTTTCCTGCCTGTATCCGTGCCAATATTCGCATCGTCGACTGACCAGCCCCCCCTATCCCTGCCGACTCTCCTCGACCTTCCGCCGTTCCATCCACTCTTTTCCTCTGTTTTGGCTGCCCAATGGCATAACCCGGTCGCCAGGCCATTAGATCTAAACCCATCGGAAACCACTTTCTCTTATCAATTTTTTTGTGGTCTCTGAAGCGGAAGAACCTGCCGAAGTAAGACCGATGACTGGGGGTGGAGTCGAGCAGAGCGGACAAGCAGCCACGGTTGATGGCATGCGAAAGGCAAAGGGTCATGAGTGACACGCCGATGCGAAGAGAAGGGACAGTGGACTGCAAGTTCGAGATGTATACTGAGGGGAGACCGGGAAGACTTTCTTGCTGTTGATGGGAAGCTGGCCCAGCTACTTTTCCCTCCGTGTAGGAATACTTTCTCGCTTCCACAGGCAAGAGGACCCTAGCTGGATCATATACCTTGGGCATAATTGGGAAGTCAAATTCTCTGCTGTGGGATTTGGTGTGGGCGCCGAGACCCTGGAGCTTGCAAAGCTTGCCGCACCACCCGCACATGAGAAGGAATTCATTTGGGTCTTTTGGGGAGGGGACCCGTAGAGCATCTTGATGATTTTGGCACACGGCCTTGGGAGTTTTCTTGGTAGTCAACGACCCTGTCGATGACGCTGTCGCATCGGCTGGTGTTGTTGTTATTGTAGCAACCGATTCTTTCGTTAGCTTTAACCTCGCAGTGTGCTGCCTCTTGCTGTATTCTGTTGCTTTACCATCGGGTTGAAACCAGGCAAAGAAATACCCCACGTATCCCACTGCCGTCTTCCCCGCGTTATTTCCCTCCGTCTCCCTCTCTGCAATAATAAAAAATGTCCCCGGGGCACGTATCGCTGCGACATAGTTCTCGGCCTTCTTCTCCATGCGATTGCTCGTGTCTAATTCCATCAGCAAGGTGGCGTCAGGCTCGCTTGCTAAGCGATAGGAAATCTTCCTGTTTGAATTCATTTCGTTGGCCTGACATCGATCCTTTTCCTTGACTGTGCTCATCACTTCTTCGGGAACCAATTCTTCCACTTTCGCGCAGGCAGTGCTGGTGCCGTTTGTGCTCGTGCCATTTAGGTCCAAATCTACGCCTTTACCATTCCATGGGAGAAAGTGAGGCGGGAAGAAGCCTTGAAACCGGGACGAGATCTTGGCCTCGGGTGTTCGGAGGATAAATGGCGTATTATTGAGGTTTGTCTTGTCGTCAGAGGAACCAAAAATTCCTTTTGGGGGTGGGAATTCGTCCATTGTGTCAGAAAATTGGGTGGGATGGTGAGATCCTAAAGGCGGGATAAACACAGTTGGGTCGTGGGAATTGTAACCGTCGTTGTCATTATAGCCTTCATCAGAGGCAATAGGGGGAACGATAGATGAACGCGTGAATTTACCACTATCGGGAGAGTACTTGTAGCCAAGGAGGGTAGCGAGGTAAGGCAGTTGGTCTATCGGTCGGACGCGCGCACGCGCAAATCAGAACAACTTTTGGGGTTAGTAGCAGCAGTAAACAGCAAATGCAAGGAAGGTGAACTCACCTTCTTCGGGGTCTCCCATATACACATTCAAAACACTCTGAACGTCACTTGTCGTGACATTGCCCAAGCCCTTTCCCTCCCGCTGATTCGGAGCAGAATTTTGTGACGCACAATTTTCCGCGGGCGAGTAAGGGAGGTCAAGCAAAGGATTTGTTGGGGTTTGGGAGAGAAGAGAGACATAGTAAGGGTTTGTGTATAAGTCGAGCGGGAGGGAGTTCGAGCTAGGAGGATTGTTGTATTTGCTTCGGTCGGTGCGCTTCTTGCTCACTTTTTTGTTGCCACCATTGCCACCGTTGCCACTGACGCCGCAATTGATGTTGCCGTTACTGTCATTGCTACCGGCATTACTACTGCCGTTGATGCTGCCGTTGGTGATGCCGTTGATGTTGCCGTTTGTGCTGCCGTTGATGCTGCCGTTGTTACCGACTTTACTGCTTAGATTGCTGCTGACATTGGCAATAGTACTGCTGCTCCCGGAAGGGGGGGCGGGGGGGGGCATTTACGCTTGAGAAGCCGCCAAATCAAGGGGGATTTTGAGAAGATGTCTTCTGAACTGCGATTCGATATAAAAGTAAGAGTGGCCAGCCCCCGTGCCCTTTGTTTTCAGTCCCTCACTGCAAGAAGGGTGGGTTATGGAAGGCTGACCAAAACTGGAACCAAGCTGATGAATTCCAGTTATTTTTAGGCCGAGGGGAGTATTCCTACCAGTGTGAGCTGGAGGCAAACAATGAGATTTTGTGCTAGGTTGTGAGGGCTCGAAAGCACTTTCACTCCTCACGACCCAGCACAAAATCTCAATTGTTTGTTCAGGTTCTGGTCTTCCATCAGCGGCAAAAATGGCATTACCCTTTTTATTTCTGGCATTGATGGCCCATACGATGGGATTTTCCCCTCGGGCTTTTATTTCTCACAAGGCCAATCCTTCGTCAACGATGTGAGAAAGATTGCAGAGATGGGGTGGGCGAGACTGGCAATCTGTGTTTGTTATCTGTGCTTTAGTCATCAGCGATCGTGTGTTGTTCGTACTCCGCTCTGCTTATTCGTAATTGATGGGCTAATTTTGTCGCGGGGTTTGTAAGGAAGCGGTGAGAAAGTTGCCCATCAAACATCGGCTAACACTCCTTAAAAGCAACCTCAACTCACCCCTCCCCAGGTCCACCCGGGCTAGTAAGCTTTCAATGAGTGTCGGTGATAGCGCGATAATGAGCGAGGATGACTACATCGCTGTGGGTCTGGCTTGTTGCTTTAGGATGGATCCAGATTCAGGAAAACTGAATGAGGCTTGGGTGTATGAGGTGAGTGAGTGTGGTGTGCCGCAGCGGAGAGAATCTAGAGTAGCGTAGCGTTTTCCGATGACTTGCTCTAATTCTAATTCTAATTCTAATCAACGCGCTATCAACCGTAGCCTCTCACGGCAGGAAGCCTCGAAACCATTGAGAAGGGTATTGAAACTTCGTACCGCCAGGTGATGGCCCTGAAACTGGGTGACTTTTTCGCGGGGGATGTGAACAGCCCAACCGGCGTGAATATGGATAATCTCGAAGCCCTTGGGGACGGTTACGATGGGGTGGAGCTCTGCGAGAATGTCATGGAGCGCGCCGCGGCTGCCTCCCGTACCTTCAGACGGAGAGAAGAGGCAAAAATGCTGGAGCTCTACGAAATGTCGGACGAATATAATTTCAGCACGGAGAGGAAGAGGATATTGAACCAGGTTAAGGTGGTCAGTGACGACGACAACATCAAGCAGGACAAATCGATTGATGTCTACGGCAGGGGGGGCGATGATGATGATGATAATGATAATGGGCTGAAAGACGAGATTGAGAAATTGGCAAATGCCTGAAGTAAAATAGGAAATGCAAGATAAGAGTGCTTTGGAAAAGAAAGGAAAATAAAACTACTCTCGCATTTTCAACGAATCTCATTAAGTTACTACAAACTGTCACTGTCAACGCCTTTTCTCTTTCTCCAAATCCCTTCGCCTCCTCCTGTTCAGCTCCTCCAACTTGACACTCTCAGTGCCCTCCAAATTATCCGACCGGTTCATCTCATCGCGTAGCTTCACGTTATCCCTTGACCTCCGCAAGCCCTCCTTTATACTGTCCAGGTTTTTGTTGAACTCCTCCACTCCCAAGACGCTGCTGCTGCTGCTGCTGCTGCCGCTGCTGCTGTTGCTGCTTTCATCCCAATTTGTTGACATGAGGGAATAGGTGATCCCCAGCAAACCCACCACGAGAAAACCTACCGTAACCGAGGCCACTAATATCGTCGGAAAGACCATATCCTTGAACTTTGCCAGGTACCAAAACCCTACAAAGCTGCTCCCTGCCAACCCTATGGGGATCCCCACAAAAGGCACCATCCTCTCAATCATGTTCGTGGCCACATCCTCAGGTATCACAGGGGCAGCCTCGGCAACCTGCCTGTCCACGGAACGGAGCTGCTCAACGTCGGCCCTCATCTTCTCCTCCCTCTCAGCAAATTCGGCTTCCATTCTAGCTAGGGAAGGGTTGCGCTGATTCTTCGGGGAGGAAGGAGGTTCAGCGAGGGGGGAAAGAGAGGGAGAGGGGGAGGGGGAGGTGGATGGGGATTGGGATGCGTCATCCGGTTTCGGTATGTTCCCAAAACCCTTCCCGCTGTACAGTAGCGGTGCAGGGATGGGGAATCTTACACTGTGTATATTGTGGATATAATGAAAACTTTTCACAACAACGGTTTGTATAAGTAGGAAAATTATTAGGCAATTCATCGTCATCGCTTCTGTCAGTTTGTTTGTTTCGGGTCCGGGGTTTTTATCGCTTTTTTTAATCGACTAGAAGTAGAGGTTAGACAAATGTGACAGGGTCTTTTTGACAGGGTAAACTCTTAGGTCGGTCAAGATTTATCCTTGGTAAACTCAAATCGCTGTCAACGGCGCTCCCTTGCAAACCGCTGCAGTAAAATGTTGCGCAAGTCCAGCAAGAAGAAGAGTACGTTGAATAATATGCGGGGTTTCGTTAGATCTGTCCGTCAATTGTCCCCCTATACCAAACCCCAAGATATCTTTTGGCTTGACCCTGCAATCTCGGTGGCCCGCTACTTCTATGTTCCCTAGTTGGGGGAAATAGAAACGCTCTTTCCCCTTGGTAGAAACCTAAACTTTTTGCAGAGTCCACACTTGTGTCATAGATTGTTGATGCCTGCCTGCCTCCATGCGTTTAGTTGTCTTTGTGTTAGTTTCCCTCGCCTCTTCCCTCCTCTAACCCCCTCTTTCCTTCGCAGATGATTTAGATGAGAAAGTGCGATCGCTGCTCCTGGAAAAGGACGCGAAAATTCAGGCGATGCAGAATGAGATTATGAAACTGACCAACACTCTACAACAAACCCAATCTGCTGGCTCCGAAACAGTAAAGAGACGACACCACCCTTTGACGGCCTTTTCTACTACCATTCAGGAAGTGAACGGCGGACAAAACGGTAACAATATGCAGCAGGTGAGGAAATTGTCTCCCCTTCCCCCTGTCCTTCTGTCCTTCTCACCCCTCTCATTTCCCCTGTCACCGCTCACTAATCAAATCAAATCAAAATCAAATCAAAATCAAAATCAAATCAATCCCCCTTTCTTGCGACAGGTACGCTCGCGGATGGGACGCCACGCGTCTATAAGTACCTCGAATGTTCTGAACTCCCTACCGTCGGAAACTGAGGATACCCTGGCCCTCAGGATAGTCGACATGTTCAAGAACCCGAACCAGCACTTGGCGTACCTGAAAAGTGAACAGTTTGCCCATGATATTTTGATGCTGTCGAAGAAGGTTAAGCCTGTTTTCGAAGACGAGCCGCGGTGTATATTCTTGCAATCGCCCTGCTACGTATTCGGGGACATACACGGTAATTTGGAGGACTTGCACTTTTTCTCGGACAATATTTGGAGGTTGGGAATGTCCCTCACTGCTGGGAATTTTTTGTTTTTGGGCGACTACGTGGATCGGGGTCTGTCGTGTTTGGAAGTGGTTGCGTATCTTATGGCGATGAAGCTGTTGCTTCCTCACAAGGTGTTCATGTTGCGGGGAAACCACGAAACGAGGGACGTCAATGGTTGGGAGGAGGTAAGAAAGAGAGCGTTTGAGTGTGTGCCGCACTGCTGCTGCTGCTGCTGCTACCTGACCCTGCTGCTGCTGCTGCTGCTACCTGACCGTGCATGTCATGTCGTAACTAAAAATCTAAAAATCCATATGCGAACTTAGCACTACGGAGAGAGGAGCTACATCTACCAGTGTAGAGAGCGCTTCGGGGAAGATATGGGGTACCGCATCTGGGAAGAGACGAACCAAGTGTTTGACCGGATGCCATTAGCTGCGGTGATAGATCAGGACATATTCTGCGTGCACGGCGGAATCCCTCGCGGCGTGAGCCACGACAGCCAGATCCAGGATATTCTCAGCGTCCCTAAGATCGCCGGAATCAACCCGCCTTACGAACACGAGAGCGAGGAATACCAGCAGGTTGCCTCCGACTGTATCTGGTCGGACCCTGCCAGTGACGAGCAGGAAGCGTGCGGCGTCGATCCGCAATCGGGTTTCGGGGAGTCTCTTCGCGGGGGGGGGGCTATCTGCTTCGGTCACAGGGCAGTGACCAACTTTCTGCAGCAGCACGGCTACTCTTACATTATGCGGGCCCATGAGGCACATGCTGAAGGGGTCGCCGTGAGCAAGGGTGCGAGGGTCTTCACCGTCTTCTCAACCAGTAAAGACCACAACCAAGGCTCCCAGGCGATGGCCGGCTGCATCCTAGTTGACTTCGAGAAAATGCACGTAATTAATCGTTCCCCGGCATACAAGAATAAGTTCGTTCACCGCCGGGACAGCATCAGTCTGGCCGGCATGAACGAGAATGAAATCGCTGATCGCATAAAGCTCGGCCTTGTTACGGCTGCTGATGAAGGTTTATCGGATGATGATGATGATGATGATGTAAGTTCATACTCCTCTACGGAGGAAAGCTTTTCAAACGCTCCAAACGTCCCTTCGTCAAATGTCCCTTTGTCTGCCCTCGAAAATTCCACCCAGAGTCATCTACAAGATGTTGTCATCAACGACTCGGATGACGACGACATGCAAAGAATTCGTACTGAGTCGGAGGACATAATCGAACTACTCAAGCCTTCTTCGTACAGTGGTGATGAGCTGATAATCGCCACCGATCGCCGGAGCAGTGTCAATATTGAGGAAACCGTCAGCAGCCCTGGTTATTTTCGTGGTAGTTCAGATGGAGGGGGAGCCTTCTTCAGTGGTGGCGTTGCTGACGAGGGGGATGAGGTCGTCAAAAAGCCCATGCGGCGCCTTAGCGGTGTCATGGAGGACGACGAGAACGAGAACGAGGATAGTGGTACTGAATCTGATGTAATCGATTCCTCTGGTAGCAGCCAAATTGAAAACGCCTGGGAGTCGGCCGAATGGCGCTCCGCCTCCTCCTCCTCCTCAAAGGATCCATCAAAAAAGCCTTCGCACACTCCACCCTCTCCCAATGACCCGGTCGTCAAGAAGAAGAAGAAGAAGAAATTCTGGTCGTCGAAGAAATGAAAATATGTATGTCGTGTTGTGCTGTGTCTGTGTGTCATTGTTTCAGCGTGTTGTTTCGTTATCGTTTATCGTCATCGTTGTCCTTCCTTCTTCTACGCCATTCTCGTTGCACCAAATCGTCGGTTCAATTCTTACACGAACTGCCTTACTCCCAAGAAAAGTGCCCTACCCCAATATCCCTCTCAGCGAAAATTGCCTACATACACACACAACACATGCTCACACTGCCTCTCACAACACTGCTCGCAGGATATTGATGATGAAATTGGATCCGATGATGATGAGGGCGATTATGAGTACTTAACCAGCGCAACCAACTTCCAACCCTTCAGCGAGCAGCGATAACGAGAAAGAAAGAAGGAAAGTGTTGTATTTTTTTGTATATTGTGCAATTGCAAGCTTGTAATGAAATGAAGTGGTGCTTTTTTTCCCGGAAAAAACAAAACTCCTCTGCGTACTTTTTGTATGATACCTACAGTCGCACAGATGCTGATGCTGATGCTGATGCTGATGCTGATGCTGCGCACATGAAATTCATATCTATGGTCCATATTTTCAGTCGTCATTCAATCATCCTCCAATAAACCGTCGTCGTAAACGTTTTCCAACTGCATGCGAAGAAATTCTCTGGGAACAGTCAAAACCATTCGTCCAATTACTATCACAACGTCAGGGAAAAAATCCGCCAAATCCTCGTCACTTTCAGGAACGTCTCCTCCGCAACCTTTTTGGGCAATGCTAGGGAACGCTCTTCGCATCGTAGAAACACCCCTGGCCCCGGTCTCAACCTTGTCGGCGTCAAAAGAGAGCGAGAATGATGACTTGCTCAATTCGTCATCATTCTTCGTTCGCATTCGCAATTCGTCGCCTCCAGTCGTGACAGTGTGACTGTATAAGACGAATCTTTCTCCTTCCTCGTCGAGCTTATCAACTTTACGGGTCTTTTGGAAATTGATCAGCTTACTTTCAACCTCATTGTAACCGCTCTCTGCACAAGCGATGCAGTCATCCAAGGGCTTGATCAAATTGAGCATACCAAAGGTCCTGCCGCTCCCACCGCCTTCGATCTTCTCGATAAAGCGGCCCTGGTACCACTTCGCATCAGGAGAATGCAGGCAAAATATGGCATGACCATTCAATTGTACGGGAGGGAATTTAGATGTGAATTTGTCACCAATTTTCTTGTCACCCTTTTTCGCAAAGAGAGCATTCATCTCGGTCTCTTTCCCGCATGTTCTCCTCACACGTGTCCAATCCAATTCCAGGGGAGGGGCACTTGTCGTGGATGGTATCGGAGGCGGTTTTTTGCCAATTACGGAAGAAGATGGGGAAGCCTTCCGCTTCTTCATCCACATTTTGTGTTGTGGGTCAGTGGTATGATATGCTTTCTGTGTTGGAGCGGTAGAGAGAGGTTTGCCCTTTTCTAGAGATTAGAGAAAAAATTGGTGTTTACCTCCCCCCCACCCCCAACGATTTGCTCTTGGTCGATTCTGATTGCTCGTCGTTGTTTACGACTTTTAACCCCATGAAGGAACAACGTCTCTTCCTTCACTCGCTGAAAAATAATCATTCGCTGAAAAAATCTGAAAATAAATAAAAACGAGAAAGTCCTCCTTACCCTAACCCCTTATGCCTTCGACTCTGTTTGTTCCCAAAGGCTACTTCTCCTCATCATATGGTGACGGCCTGCAGCGAAAAATTCGCGGCTATCGCCCGAGCGTGAATGTTGTGGCCATACTGAATGATGACATGGAGAATGTTCATGACGGAGTTATCCACAACCTGGGCTCTGGTCACATTGTAGGGTTTGGGGATGGGAGCGAGTTTGATTTCGGGGGAGTTAAGGATATAGACCAGCACGATGAGGGCGTCTATGTCATTTACTACAATCCGTCCGATCTGTGGAACAAGAATCTGAAGGCTTTGATATTTTGTGAGAGACATCTCCCTCCCCCTCAATCGCCTTCTACCCCGCTGAGCGCACTTCCGCCTACTAAAAATGTTGTCTTCCACTCACTATTGTTACAGACGATAAGAAATCGTCTCTCTTTTGCCGGAACTGCCACCAACGATGACGACAGCACCAAGCAAAATCTTTTTTCCAGCCTTATTCTGGTCCTCCTAACAATCCCACTCCTCTCGGTGACATTTTCGACTTTTGAAGACCCACCGGCCCAGCTCCTCGCAGGTCTCTTGACCTTCCAGCAAAATTTCTCGAAAGCAATTATTGCTGCTATTACTTACCTCCAGCACCATCCAATTGGTTTGAAGCTTAACACAGTGCTGACAACTCAAGTGAACAATGATCTGAAGATAATCCTTGGAATGGCAGATAATGCCACGCAGACGATTTTTCAGTTCCCTGTGACGTCGAAAATTGTTGATTTGATATTGCTGTCGACGACTCCATTCGGAATCGCCTCTATCTTGGCTCTTTTACACGACGCCATCTCCCTGTTGACCGCCCCCCAACAATTTCTCTCGATGACTTTTGCAGCAATCACCAGCCAATACCTCGCCCTTGGGAGAACACTATTCCGTATTTTTCAAGGAAAGAAAATTAACCCTCTCCGAAATAACCGAGTTGACTCGTACGCTTACGACAGCTACCAGGTTCTGATCGGCAGCTTCTTGCAGTGCATTATTGCTTTCATGTTCACAACGATGGCCGGTTATTCTGTCGTGTTTTTTCTGGTGGGATTTGCGAGGAAGGTAATCATTAGAGTGTTGGAGCTATTGGTGGCAGTGTTTGAAGACGGGGTGGATCGGATTGTGAAGCTAGCGATTGGGAATAAAGCTAGGTGTGGAAAGAATCTGTCACTGAAGTTTTCGGGGAAGAGCGATAGTGGAGCGTTTATTTTCGATGCCATCCTGTCGTAGCAGTAGTAGGCGGACCGGACCGTGTAACAACATGCCTAACGATGGCAAAATAGTAGAAATAAAATGCGCGGAAAGTATCTGCCGCTTTAGCAACTACTTAACAAACTTGCTTCTCCTCAAGACTTCTTGGCCACCCATAAATTTCCTGAGAATCTCAGGCACCACCACGCTTCCGTCTTCTTGCTGGTAGTTTTCCAGGACTGCCACCAGTGTTCTTCCAATCGCCAAACCACTTCCATTGATGGTATGCGCCAGGACCGGCTTCTCCTTCTTTTTCTTGCCTTCCTTGTTAGCGGAAGGGGTTTTGTAGTACCTGAGCCCCATCCGGCGAGACTGGAAATCGCGTGTATTGCTGCAGCTACTGATTTCTCTGAATTCTCCAGCTCCTGGACACCAGACCTCGATGTCGTAGCAGATCGACGCGCCAAATCCCGTGTCACCGCTGCAGAGGATCACTCTTCGATGGGGGAGCTGCAGCTTCGTCAATAGAGATTCCGCGTTGGAAGTTAAGCGCTCGTGCTCCTCCGCGCTGGCCTCAGGGGTTGCGATCACGACGAGTTCGACTTTGCCAAATTGGTGTGTTCTTATTAACCCTCGCGTGTCCCTGCCGTAACTGCCGGCTTCTGCCCTGAAGCATTGTGTCAGGGCACAATACTTGATGGGCAAGTCTTTCTCCTCAAGAATTTCGTCAGCGTGCAAGTTGGTCAACGGAACCTCCGCCGTCGGGATCAGAAACGCTTCCTCGCCATTGCATGTGTGCGATTTGGGATCAATTTTGAACAAATCTTCTTCGAATTTCGGCAACTGACCGGTATTCGTTAGTGCCGACCTGGACACGACGAGAGGAGTAGAAACTTCCTCGAAACCATTCTCACGGGCCTCCTCCAAGAAAAAATTGCTAATTGCGCGCTCAAGCCGGGCAATGTCACCACGGAGACTGAAGAAACGGCTCCCACTCATCTTTACAGCTCGCTCTGCCTCCCAGCCGAGAAGATTTCCGGCGATGTCATCGTGCCACTTCGGTTCTTTCGGCAGTGTGACAGGCGGGGGGAAGGTGCTCTCGGACAAAATGATATTGTCACTTTCATCGCGACCATCTGGGACACTGTCGTGCAGAAGATTTGGCAAGGAGAGTTGCAAATTTGTGATGGTTTCTTGCAAGCCATCGAGCGTGCTGGCAATCGTTGCCAACTCATCATCGATCGACGTCACTTCCAGTTTCATTTCACTGGCTTTGTTTTCTCTTTCACTGTCCTCCCCATCCGCTCCTCTCATCAACATGCCAATCTCTTTACTCAGTTTCTTCTTACTACTAAGAAGGTCGTTTTTCCTCGTAATCATCGACACCCGCTCGTCGTTCATTTCGGCAAGCTTCTTCACATTTCTCATCGCTTCTGTCTCTCCATCGTCATTGGAGCGGCGGGCTTTAAAGTGAGAAAGGAAGATGTCCAGGTTTCGAGAGATGTCAGTGGGAGAAGACAGCGTTTGTGTTGTGGCTGATTTCACGGATATCCTTCCCCCGTTACTACTGCATTTGACGTTTTTGTCGTCTTCGCCGTTCCCGTCATTATTCCCACCACTGTTCGTCGCAGTCAACGTTGTCGATTTTGTTGAGAAAAGGACTAGTCCAGAACACCGCTGCATTGAACGGTTGTTTGAAAAGCCAGAACGCAACGATGATGCCAAGGGGGACGCGAAAAGTATTGATCCAATCGGTCTCAACAGCATGATATCGATCAAAATAAACAGGAAAATGTGCATTAGGGGGTCGTCCGAAGTTTTGGTAAGAAGGACAGACACCTATTTTTTTGAAGAAGGACAGACACGGTTTCAGATGGAAGACGGAATTCAGTAAGGCTGAGAATCAGCGTGGCGTGAAGGAGGAAAGTGTGTGCCGTCAGGCTTTTTTTTAATGGAGCGACTCTCTCATTATGAATTTGCGAGTTAAATTATAGTCATTCAAGCAAAGCAAGGCCTTCCTTGTTTTACTGTTTACACAAACCACAGACACAGACGACCGCCCCTATAGATCTCCCTCTGTGAACTTAATTTTGTGACAACACTTAACCACTTCGAGTAAACACCACTGACTTTAAAAATCTCAGGGTGCATATTATGGTGTTGGGGAGAAGGAGTCTTGCTCGTAGCACTCATCAACAGCTCTCCAGATGTCTATCTTCCACGGCAGAAGGTTCGAAGACGACTCACTTTGGGTTTGAGGATGTTCCGATTCATGAGAAGCAGAAGCGTGTAGCTTCTGTTTTCACCAATGTTGCCTCCTCATATGATAGCATGAATGATGCAATGTCACTCGGTGTGCACCGCCTGTGGAAAGACAGTTTTACTTCTCGGTGCGGCTTATCTTCTTCAGCGATCGCTCTCCGCGAATTCAATGCATCCAACAAAACCCTTCCCCCCCAAACTCTTGACATTCTGGATGTTGCTGGAGGCACAGGTGATATTTCGTTTCGTTTCGTGGATCAGATGGACATGAAGAAGGCCGTGATAGAATCTACGGTGAAAGACTGTTGTACAGTGACTGTAAGTGATATTAATCCCGGGATGTTGGCCGTTGGGAAGGAGAGGGCGATCCAGAAATATGGTCACGAATTGATTGATTCTGGTAACCTCAAGTTTGTGGAGGGTAACGCGGAAGAACTCCCATTTCCGGACAACTCTTTCGATCTGTATACGATTAGCTTTGGTCTGCGCAATGTAACGGATGTTCCCAAAGCGCTCCGCGACGCTTATCGCGTTCTGAAACCTGGAGGGCGTTTTCTGTGCTGCGAGTTTTCTGAGCCTGTCAATGAAACTTTCCGGCAGGTTTATGACGCTTACTCTTTCAACGTAATTCCAAAGATGGGCGAGGTGGTAGCAAATGATAGGGAAAGTTATCAATATCTCGTCGAGTCAATCCGTAAGTTCTACCGCCAGGTTGAGCTCGAGGAGGAGGTCAGAAAGGCAGGTTTTGTTAACACCAGTTATGAGAACTATACTGGCGGAATAGTTGCATTTCACGAGGGTTGGAAGATGTAATGATTGCGTTTCGGTAATAAAAAATAAAAGTAGATGATGCGATTTCTTGCATTAGTGCTGGTTGCGGCATTCAATTCTAAATTTTGTGGCCAAGTTCTTTATTATACACATCCTGTGCAACCAACATAGTTGGGAAATAATCTTACAAAAAAATCATGCGTCGATGGTCTGCATCGGCTGTCCAACCATGGGCTGTCCAACCATGGGCTGTCCGACCATGGGCTGTCCGACCATGGGCTGTCCGACCATGGGCTGTCCGACCATGGGCTGTCCAACCATGGGCTGTCCAACCATGGGCTGTCCAACCATGGGCTGTCCAACCATGGGCTGTCCAACCAAAGGCTGTCCAACCAAAGGCTGTCCGACCATGGGCTGTCCAGCCATGGGCGGCATCGAGACCATTTGTATTTGCTGCTGCATTGCCCCTGCGCTGACCTTGTTTGCAGCCGGGTCAGTTAAACTCATAATTAAACCAGGGACCTCCTTGACCAGCTCATTGGCAAATAGGTTGTTAGTCATGTCAACACCGTTGTCCTTGTCGACGGCAAAGCATACAAAACAGACATTGATGGTGTCCATTATCGCATGGCCCAAGAAAGTAAATAGCAACATGGCAATGCTACCAACAAATAGAGCGCATAGGATAGGAATTAATTCTACAGGATAAATTCCTGTGCAGGTCTCAGATAGATCGCCCTCATCTCTCTCGTTGTTGATAAAAATCTCCATGAAGATGAGCCAAAAAATAGTCCAGACTGGATAGTACAGAAAGAAGCCAATCATGAGAATTAAGGCTTCCGCGGGGATGCCCGACTCGGTGAATGTAGAGATATTCTCGAGCGGTTCGCTGAAAACCTCATCATACCATGCCCAGGCGGAAATCGTCACAACAAAACTGAATACAAAGCACGATAAGTACAGCACATTCTGCGATGAAGCTTCGGTGACCATGCCGTTCTCGAAGTGTCTTGTCATGATTTTGTAGCACCTTCCTGCTGACTTGAAAAAGCTGAGGCCCGTGAAGTTGTGAATAATGAGCGAGAATTTGGTCAACATTTTGATCATGGTGTACAAGCACCAACAGATGAGAAAGAGGACAAAGTGAGGTGGAGAAAATATCATCCAACACTTGAATTTCGCTGCCTGCTTGATCCTCATCACGATGGCGATGACGAGGGCACTGAGAGCGTTGGTTCCAAGAGACTTTGTCGTCGTAGTCTGGAAAGCCTGAAAGAGGGATGGTTTATTTTCAGGGTGCCAATGCCAGCTTCCAACTATCAGACTGATCACCGAAAGTCGGATTTGGTCATAGAAACAGATCGACCACAGCCATGAAAAGAGGATGATTTCCAACGCCCATCTGAGCCAAGACGGTTCCTTTGCCACGCAATCCATATCCATGGCGAGGACACTTGGTACCTTGACCAGCGCCATGATAGTCACGACAGACTGGATCAAGTATGCGAGTTTGAGGATGAATAGAGCACCCATGATGGAAGGGTTCTTCTGCATGGCCAAGGCTGAATGGGAAATCATCTTGGCAGCGAACTTGAGCTTGTCCCGCTTGACGATTATTATCAGGGTGTAGGCAGCAGCGAAAACAAAGTAGAAAGGACTTTCCGACTTCACCCCAATCCAGCACATGGCCAAAATCTTGAATGCTTCGGTGACGGAGACCATCGTCTTGGCGAACTTTCGAAGCAAGATCATCCAACCGACTCCGAGGACAAATATCATCCCGAGCAGAGTGGTCGGTACCGAAATATCCTCGCTAAGGGCACCAAACAGTCCAAAGGTTTTGCAACCAAAGTCCTGACTGGCAGTGTCAACATCAACATCGTCCCCAAAGTCGTCATGGTACCCGTCGTGATCCTTATCTTCTAAATGACGAGAAATGTCGTCATAGCTGTCGTTTTCACAATTGTACCCATTTGGGTTTTCAGCACAACATTGCTTGAAGGCTTCAGACAACCACTCGGAGTGAGCCACACGGTCAGTCACACTTGGTCCAGCCTGGAAAAGTGGTTAGTATTTTTGTTAGTAAGGTAGTAGTGGTGGGTTGAAGGAGAAGGAAGAAGGAGGAGGGAGGACTTACACTTGAGTATAGAGCGCAGATAAGGCCCAAACTTATCAACTGGAAGACAAGGAAGAGGATGGCACAGAAACTATCTGTGGACTTCCTTTCACCATTTTTCCATAACACGCGTCCTTCAATACTCTCCTCGTTAGCCATCTTGAGATTAGGTAGGATGAGAGGTGACGTGGGGGTGACTTTCGGAGTTGGTTTCTTTGCAGTTCTCATGTGACTAAATTTTAGGGAGAAATTGAGACAATTCGTTTCTTGTGGTTTTTATCGTCGTACAGTTCTCCACATACCTTTCTAGTGCTACTAGTGAGCATTCTTTTTGCTTGGTGACACCTGACCACCACCAAACCCACCACACCACCACCTCTGTTTTTGTCGTCCGGTTTGCTTGCCCAGTAGATCCCCTCTTGTGGTTTCCACATGCGCCTCAAAATTGTGCTGTTGGGAGAGGGACGCGTGGGCAAGACGTCCATCCTTCTCCGTTATTGCATGAACACATACAGTGATAAGCAGCAATCCACCCTACAGGCCTCTTACTTAGACAAGAAGGTGTCAGTTGGGGGTGTAACGGCAAATCTATCCGTGTGGGACACTGCAGGTCAAGAGCGTTTTCATGCGCTGGGGCCGATATACTATCGCGACGCGGATGGTGCACTTCTTGTTTACGACATCACTGACGCCGAGAGCTTCACCAAAGTGAAGAAATGGGTGAAGGAGTTACGTAAAATTGTTGGGAATGATATCTGCATTGCAATCGCTGGGAACAAAATTGATCTTGAACGGAATAGGCAGGTAGATGAGAGCGACGTGCTCGCTTATGCAAAGACTGTCAATGCGAGTCACTTCTACACGTCAGCCAAACAGAACTCAGGCTTGACAGATACATTCAATGAGTTGACCAAGAAAATGGTGGAAAAGCGCAAAGCAAAGTTCGGGGACGGGGTGGCGGGATTGGGGAAGCCGGGGAAGCAGAAACTTGTGGTTATTGATGATAATGATGGAGGAGCTGGTAAGAAAAGCAAGGGTGGGGGGTGTTGTTGAAGTTTGGGCTGGTGGAGGTGGAGGTGGAGGTGGAGATTGATTGTTCTATTCTATTGATTGAGGGAGTTATGATATGATTTGGGTGTGTGTTGCTTTGTAGTAAACTTAAGAAGTAAAAAACGTTGCGCTGACGGTCTAAGGATACAAATTGTCGCCTTAACTCTTCATTGTTGTGTCTACTCTCTCTCTTTTCCATTTGGATGTGATACCTTTTTCTGTTCCGCTTCCATCACACGCAGCTTGATGATTTCGTGCCGACCCTCCAAAATTGCCAGTAACTGCTGACGTGAAAATCGATGACCGCGATTGCCTGCAAAGTAAAAAAGCTCTATGGCCCGGGCAGAATCAATCAGAACCTCCTCCTGGTCGGTTTTGGTGTGAAGATTCTCCACCAGCATATCTGCAACCATGAAACTCGAATTAATGTGGCCCTTATTTGCTCCCTTCTCGAACAGCTTAAAGGCTGCAGCCTCGTCCTCTTGCACAAAAGGTGCAGCACTCCCATTGTAGAAAAGGCATCCAAGCTCAAAGTCTGCCTGCCCACTGGGATCCTCTAACTTCTGAGCCTTCGTTAACCAATCGCTACCTTCTTTTGGCTCGGTTTCCTCCCCGAGACCTTCTACAAGCACAATCCCCGATGCCACCATGGAATCCAGATGCCCCGATCCAGCAAGGGAACGGTAGCGGCTCAGACCCTCGGCTGTGTCCAAATTGTTGAAAAGGAGACACGTTGCCAGCAGGAATTCGTCGTCGTCGCATTTTTTCTTAATTGAATCTCCCCCACCTTCGGCGCGACAGATTTTTACTCTCCCCCTCAAGCCTTCCTCCTCCTCCACATCTGGCTGAATTATGGGCCAGCTCCGACTCGGTAGTTTGTGCCAGCTCTCCTCGTCCTTAGCCCACTTCGTCTTGATTCGTGTCTCCTGTCGCTTCAAACGCTGCACTGTATTAGAAAGGGATTTAGCAGCCTCTGATGGAGGAGTGTTGTCGAGGGCTGTCTTTCGGGATGATTGTAGGGAATAATACCACGGGTTTGCTGATGCCACAAAGACGGCACCGGCGACTTGACCAATACGAATTCTTTGCATAGTAATGATATATATATGAATGAATCGGGTGAAAAGAGGGAAGTAAGGGAATACGAAAAAAGTGGTATATTCTTCACAAGGAATCGAGGTTAATGGTGGCGAAGAATGAAGAAAATCAAAAATTTTGTGAGCATACTTTACGTACCAAAGCGCATACAAGCAAGCATACCTATGCGTACATAAGCTCGGTGGTAAACCGACGTAAGTTTTCTCGGCGGCGAATATGCACAATCGGTCTTGGTGGTGAGGGAAAGAACAACGACGTACATTCATGCAACTTGTTATTGTTGCTTTACTGGGGGCTGTAACAGTTCACCCCTTCCTGTTTGGAAAGCCCACAATACATTACAAGCGCGACCACGGTAATATACACAACTTTGCCCATCCACGCCCGAGTATAACATTTCCCCCAACAGATGATCGTCCTTCACGAGGTTTGATATTGATTGATTCGTTTTCACCATACTTCAACAACTATATCAGTTACAAAGCGCGGAATGTTTGGGGTGTTGGTGTGGTAGAGTGCTTGTCCCCTTATGTGTGTGAGTATCTTCGGAGGGAGAGAGGGGAGGGCGAATTTATGGATGATCGTGCCCCATATTTCCCACCAAGATCCCAAATTCTTCCCGCAGACAATGGCCAACGAGATGTTGATGATGATTGCGATCTGATTATATGCGACGACTGCGTTGCCGATAGCAATCTGTTTACTTGTGAGCAGCTTCAGGAGTATTATTCCTGGATATCCGACATTCCCTTCTCAATTGCTGGCGTGATTAGTGAAAGTGACTCGGGGCTCGTCACTGCAGAAAACCTTGTAGAAGCGTCCTGCGGTAGTATCCCAGGCGATGGAGCACTAGATTGTAGGCGTGACAAGTTCCTCTTGAACGAAGCTCTTGCTGATTCTGGAATCGGTATAGTCATCCAGAAGAGATGTTTCAAGGTTGAGGAGGCTGTCTACTTTGCTCTTGAAGATTTGGAGATGGGAGATGAAAATGTGGTTGTCGTCAAGCCAGTGCGGGGGGGTGAGTGGAGTGAACGAATAAATGAATGACTTCGATGCGATGCGATGCGATGCGATGCGATGCGATGCGATGCGATGCGATGCGATACGATGCGATGCGGTGCGGTGCGGTGCGATGCGGTGCGGTGCGGTGCCCTACGAAGCAATGTGCATGCAACGTAAATTTTGAAATTACTGAGACTGCTGCATTTACAAATACTACTGCTAACCCGGAACACAGTGGGGAGTGAAAATGTATTCTTTTGCCAGTCAAAAGAGGAAGTTGTTTTAGCATTCGAAACAATCACTGGCAGCTTTGTATTTGGGGACGCAGAGGGGAACTTGCATGACTGTGTGTTGGTCCAAGAATTTGCTAGGGGGACCGAATATGCAGTCGATGTTGTTAGTCGCAATGGAGAGCACAAAGTGGCGGCCATTTGGGAGTATGATAAGGTAGGGGCACGACTTTACTCTGCGACAAAGCTGGTCCAGCCGAAAACAACAGAAGATTTCGAACTGCTCAGAGATTTATTCCAGTTCGTTGCTGACATGCTGGATACTGCGGAGGTCACGTTTGGCATGAGCCACAACGAGGTCAAGGTATACGACGGGGATGACGGCAGAGTCATACGGGCAATCGAGATCAACTGCCGCCAGCACAACACAAATTTTGTTCCCTTGACTACTTCCACCACAGGAACCAACCAGCTCGACATGGTTCTGTCAGCTTATTTAAGCGAAGAGGAAGGGGAAGAGGAAGAGGAAGAGGAAGAGGAAGAGGGTGAGGCGAACGAGGTTAATGTACACAGTGACGATGAAGATGACGATGAAGATGACGATGAAGATGACGATGACGATGACGATGACAACGAAAACCACAACGTAAATGACAACGACGATGACAACGGCAACGGGCAGATGCATTGGAACACCATACCAACTTTTCCCGAAGTTTCATCGAAAGCTATTATTGTTCATTTGAGATGCTGGGTGGAGGGAACCATAAATGCAATCAACGAAGACATTCTCGACAAAATTCGTGCTCTCGATAGCTTTGCTGCGCTTGAAATTTTCGATGACTTTGCCATGGGAGAAACTGTGTGCGCAACAACAGACATCAAGAGTGATGCTGGGTGGGTTCATCTTATTGGGGAACAATGCGATGAAGACTACGCAGCGGTAAAAGAACTGGCCAAAGAATTATTCGAAACTAGCCCATAAGTGTGTTAAATTTTCGTTAGGTTTTGAAGTGAAGTTTAAGGTAGGCTTTTATGAAAATGTTTTCGAGATTGGTTTCTCAGATTTTGTCTAGCCTCGTTGTACTACGTGGGGACGCACACCCCTGTTAGATAATATAAACAGCTCAGCCGTGACAGAGGAACAACCAAGTGGCACGCGAGAGAAATGAGGTTACCATCTATGAGGAGCTCTACGCCCGCCGACATGGCAATAGAGCAGACAACATTGTGATTTAGACATATTGTTAACTTGACTTACCTTAGTCAATGTTAGATAATAATGTAACAATAACCACACACACCCCTGTTAGATAAATAAACAGCTCAGCCATCTCAGAATTAAAAATAGTCGGGTTTGTGTTAATGTATTTTAGTTCTTTTCAGGCAAGGAGGTAAAATTCCCCTTCCTGATCTGATAAATGTTAAATGCTATTAATATATGTTTATTTCATTAATTAATAAAAATTTGTATGATTAAATTAAAAAAAAATTGATAAAAATTATATCTTATAATTAATTATAATTTTTTAAATTTATTTAAGAATTAATATATTATATATATAAAATATATAATTTAAACTTTTTTATTCAAAATAAATATAATATTTACTTAAAAAAACTTATAAAGTAAATTGTATGACAAAATGTACTTAAGTAACGAAATTGTGAACGAAAATAAATGTATGGCGTGAATTGGGGGAAGGCACGGATTGTGTGAAGAAACAGATCAATCGTCTACCCACATATACTCTATTCTGCCTTTTTTTTACACCTCCTTTTCTCCCTTTTTGATCTTGCGTGTTCTTCTCTTTCGTCGCCACCCGACCACCCAAGCACCCGAGGCCGAACGCAGAAATCCGCCAAAAATAAAAAACCCCTATAAACTCTAAAAATGAAATCTTGGTTAATAAGCAGCGCACTCCTGAGTGCAGTGTCAGCGACTGAGTACGCTGTACTCACCGTTGGCAGCAATGGGTTTGGTAACTACCGACACTTAGCGGACATGTGCAGAGCTTATCATCTTCTCCTTGACAACGGGTTTGATGCCTCCAACGTGATTACGATGGCCAGTAATGACGTGGCGTCTTGGAATCTGACGAAAGAACAGAACCCATTCCCAGGCCAGCTGTTTACGAGCATCGGCCCTGATGGTGAGGATTGGTATGAGGGTTGCAAATTCGACTACGAGGGGGAATTGGTCAATCCAGAAAATTACCTGTCTGTCATAACTGGGGACGATGCGGCCGAAGGTCTGCAAGGAGGACCTGTACTGAAGAGCACGAAGGAGGACCGCGTGTTCCTCTTCTTTGTGGACCATGGGGGTGTGGGAATGCTATGCTTTCCTGAAGGCAAGATGCTTTACCAGGATGAGCTGCTCGCTGCTCTTGCTGTAATGACCGAGAAAGAGATGTACTCTGAATTGTTGTTTTACGTGGAAGCGTGCGAGGCTGGAAGCATGTTCCAGGACTCTGACGGCAAGTCCCTTATACCAGAGGACTCTAAGATTTACGTGAACACTGCAAGCAACGCTACGCAGAGCAGCTACGCGGTGTTTTGCCCTCCCTTTTCGATACACGACGGCAAGTTGATCACCACTTGCCTTGCAGACTTGTGGAATACCAACTGGTACAATGCTGTGACGAAGGACGATGGACTTGAGCTTTCATTGTCGGCTGTTTACGAACAAGCCAAGAACGTGACTGAAGATTTCATCCGTGGGGGGAGCAACCCAGCTGAGTTTGGTGATAAGAGCTTTGTGGACGAGCGCAATGGTGATTTTTTGAGCAGCGGAAACAACAGCGTTCGCCAAGCCTCCAAAAACGAGGAGAAGGCTGTCTTCAACAACGACAATGACAACGGCGGCGGCGGCATGGGTATTGTGAAGAGCGAGGATGTGTTGTTAAACAATTTGTATTATCAATACCTCATGAGCGATAGTGAAGACCGAGAGAGAGAGATGGAGTCTTTGGTAGCCGAACTAAAGTCCAGGGACCGCAGCGACAAGATCTGGAAGGAATTGAAGGGAATAATAAAATTCGATGTTGAGACGTTCGAGTTCGATTTCGACTGCATCAGGGAGGTGAATGGCAAATTTAGGCAACTTGTTGGCCCATACGACGACTACAGTCAAATCAGGCATAGCCAAAACGTCGTTTACATGTGCAGTGCTGCGTCTGCCCAAGATATTGTTACTGCTCTTGCATCTGTTGCTGCCAAATACTAAATAGCAAATAGCAAAGCGCTAGCAAAATTTCTTTTTGTGACACTACTGTGGCAAACAAAGGCTAGCCAATATAAACAATTCACCACTTATCAATTATTATAGCATAGCATTAATTCATTCTCCATCTTTGTAGAGGTACAAACCTCCGCCTCTGAATTGCTCTTTCCACGTTGCCTCCCCTCGGGCTCTCCAGCAAGCAAGTTCGTACTTCAACTGTTTCTCCTCGCCAACTCGCAACGAATGACCCCCCAGAACCCATTTCTTTCTCCTCTCAGAGGTCTCCCTTTCCCGAAGCATTTTCTCCACCATCGTTTCACTGCCATCGGCACTTTTACCTTTGAGCTTGAGCAAGTGTTTCCCCTCTTCGATCTCCTTCTTGATCATCTCGTCTCTATCTTTACTGGGACTATATCGACCCTCCTCTTCTCTACTGGGGCTTAACTGATCCTCCTCTTCCTCCTCCTCTTCTTCTTCTTCCTCCTCCTCCTCCACCTTCTTCTGTTGCAGTTCTGAAGCCGTCGGAATGAGGTTGTGCTCTCCCTCCACAGCCAAATCTCTCGCCAGAGACGGATATTTACTCAGTATAGCAGCCTTTGCCTCCTGGGGGGTTTGGGGCTTGCTACTGGTTTGGGGAGTAAGGACCCTGATGCCGGTATTATTATTATTATTGCCGTCGTTTGACCTATTGCTGATGTCAAGAGAACGGTTAAAATTATCGACAATCACATCCTCGACAGACCTCTTGAGCTCCAAAAGGTTGGCCGTGTCAACTTCGCGTTTTAGAGACTTGCTTAACGCGCGAAGAAAGCGACGGCAACGTTTACTCTCGCTGGGATTCAGTTTGCAGCCCATCCGATGGCAATTAGTGTTGGTGAGCTGCTTTGCGCCGTCGGCAAGATGGATTTCGTTCACCCGGTTGATCATCGCCTTGCTGTTCAGAATGTCCTCCCTGACACTCTGGCACCTCAAGTATTTCTCATCATCATTGTCAGCCTTTTGAAAATATCCGAGCACCTTGCATAAATCCCTTCCGGGTACAACATTTTCTGACGCTGACACTTTTGTTTGTGTCTCGCTTTGTTGATTATCGCTGTTGAGTTGAAAATTGGGATTGACATATTGGCAAGTCTCCACATCATAGCACCTCACTACGACATCGAATGTACCCTTCATTGTTGCCAGCACGTCGACCATCGTTGCTCCTTCCAGCATTTCCGTCGCTTCCTCTTCCGTAGTGCAAATGCCCATTGTAAGAACGGCGGAAATATAAGAGGAGGCAATGACATGTTTGCAGATGGCCTCGGATTTGAAACACCAACTCGACACATTGCGGAGCCAGATTCGCGCTGCGCTCGTGTCCTTTCGTTTTTTCCGGGGACGTCGATGTTTGCGTTTGCCTTCTGGTCGACTTTTGTCGTTGTCGTTGTCTTCGTCATTGTTCTCTGAGGAGGCATAGTCGCTCTCCTCCTCGTCGTCATCGCTACCATCGCCATCGCCATCGCCATCGCCATCGCCATCGCCATCGCCATCGCCATCGCCATCGCCATCGCCATCATTAACGTCCTCCGGATTTAAATAATTGAATTTGGCGCTTGGTAAGAACTTATCCGCCCCAAGCATTTGCGCTGCCATGACAAGGTTCTTCACGACCCCTTGGGCAGCACCCATCAAATTCCTCTCGGCATCTTCGACGACGAGCTCTTGCTCCTTAGTTTCGTCCTCCTTCTGAATGGCATCGTCCCTAACCTTCGCCCTCTCTAATCTTGTGCGAGCTTTGAGAGTCTTTAGAAGGTATGACGCCCCCTCGAGCTCTTCTCGGAGCCTTTTGAGCTCGCCCCTCTCGTCTGCTACCTCAAGAAGCGCCTCACTGTACACAGCATTGGTCTGCCTCATCGACTGGATGTGCCTCTCTGCCTCCAAAGCTTCATCAGTAGCAACCGGCACGCACCAAATCCGCAGCAGAGACCCTCTTTCGCTCATGAGCATTACTGAGGGAAATGGATGGGGGCGATACATTGAATCGTCAGTGCGGCGGGGAGGGCGGAGAAGGCTCTGTGGAATTCTGTACTGTCGCTGAGGAGGGGCGTGGATGTCGAGTTGTTTCTTTTTCTTCTCTTGAATTTCCTTCTTACGTCGGGCATGCGCGCCATGCTTGTGGTGAAAGCGGAGTTTGTTGTGTCGTTTTCCGTTTTTCCCATCATTGCTTCCTTCCTTGCTCTGCCCATTGAATTCAGCTCGTTTTTTCTCCTCAAACTCGAGACGTTTCTGGCGTTCACGTTCCTCCAACTCTGCGACGATGAGATCATGTCCCGCCCTGTCTTCATGCTCCATATGAGAAATCTCCTTGTCAATATCTCTCTTTCTGCCTGCCAGAAGAGTTTCTTGTGACTCCTTCTGCCTAATCTCCTCACCGTGCATTTTCTCCCTCTCTAACCTACTCATATTGTCTTCCAGCTTAGCCATCGATTCTATCTCTTTATCAAGGCGCGCCTGAAGTCTCTTGGCCGCCTCAGCCTCTTCCTTGTTGAGTTTCTCGACAGCGATCCTTGCCCTTTCCTCTTCATCCGCCTTCCTTTGCCTCTCCTTAGCGCTGTTCAGCCTGTCAAGTTTTTCTTGTTTCTTCATTTCCTCCTTCATCTCCTGTGTTTTTTTCCACTGCTCCCTTTTCGCTTTCCCTGCCGCCTCCCTCCTCCGAATTACTACCCAACACATCTCAATTGATTTTCTGAACACGCGCTGCGTCGCAAGAGTCCGATAAGGCGTTCCCCCATGAGTTGCGAGCTCCACCATCACCTCGAAGTTTGCCTTCTCAGACTTCATCAATCCAGGGAGAAAAGGTACGCGGTGTAGGGGAGATCTGCCAGCCAAACATTTCAGCGACTTGAACAGTTCAACCCTCAGGAGCTTCCGGGCCGCGACGTCACCAAGCAGAAAGGAGCGGAATTTCGATTGAATACGGATGGCCATTAGGTTCTCATTTGCACGGACGAGCTTGCTCTTTTGGAGACGGAAGATGTCAAAAGCTTGCTTCCGTCGCCAACAGTTTTGAAGGTAAGTTGCAGTAGAGTGAAGGTGGCGGAGATGCCGAGCCCTCTGGGAGGAAAGTATTTTCCGGGCAAGATGACACCGGACCAACCTCTGAATTATCGATGCTTTCGACGACTTAAACTCCAAGTCCAGGCAGTAGGCACGGTGGAGCTCGACATAACGGCGCCAGTAAAACCACGCCGAGCCGCACTTTACCGATTTATACTTGTCCACTGCTTTCCGGAAAATGTAGTTTAACGGAAGTGAAGCCGAAGATTCCTTCGTTAGCTTCGAGTAGTGGGCTAGCTGCTTGTCATTCAGGCTTCGGTAATTATCTAGGTTCACTTTGTAGTAGTTAAGTTTCTTCTCCAGTTTTTTCCGCTCTTGCTCTATTTTGTCACCTTCGACAGTGCTGTCATCATCCTCCGAGTGAAAAAAACTCGATGACAGCTTCTCCAGCACGATAATGTTGTTGCTACTGCCAGGGCTGAGTTTGTTGTTGCTTTTGGGGTTTCCATAGCTACTATTCGTCTTGCGGGTCTTCATCCGTTTTTCTTTGTCCCGCTCACCGTTTTTTTGGAGACGCGCCTGATGTGAGAGGATCTTGTCAAGAGCATTTGTAGGCAGGGATTGTGATTGAAGTTGTTGCTGTTGTTGCTGATGAATTAATTGAGGGTTGTAGAAGTGGCTTTCCAGTATCTCTGGTAGATTGTTGTTGTTGTCATCTTGTCTTCGGGAACCGGTAGCTTGGGGCAGACGCACCCTCATACTCTTGGCGAGCACATTATTATGTCCCCCCTGCTTGTTGTTGTTGTTGTTGTTG
>Ga0115555_1000370_pt1 | contig 30893 bp, 18 predicted proteins | sample COGITO_mtgs_1104_2_FD_87285 | JGI IMG/M metagenome (GOLD analysis project Ga0115555, IMG submission 87285) | Pelagic marine microbial communities from North Sea - COGITO_mtgs_110407 | ecosystem: Environmental > Aquatic > Marine > Epipelagic | place: Germany:Helgoland, sampling site Kabeltonne... | reverse complement strand
TTGAGGGTCGGTGCATGTTGTAATTGTTATAACTACTATAGTTATTGAACCGGTTGTTGTTGTTGTTGTTGTTGTTGTTGTTGTTGTTGTTGTTGTTGTTGTTGTTGTTGTTGTTATTGTTGTGGCCTTGGCTTTGGTTATGGTTTGGCCCCATGTGAATGTGGTGGTTTTGGTTCGGGAAGAAGTGGTGCTGCATATTTTGCTGGGGTTGCTGTTTGTACATTTGAGGGCCACCACCACCACCACCACCACCACCGCCACCACCACCACCTTGTGGACCACCCTGACTTCCGCGGCTCACTCTCAATGTATCAAAGTTGTCCGTAATAGCAGCTTGCTGCATAATCTCCAAACCGGTGTAGCCAATCATATGATCCAAGCCATTCGCCGACAATATCGCCCTCTGTTGTTGGATCACGCGATCACGAACGGCGAGCTGCAGCTGCAGTTTCTGAATTGTCAAATCTTTCCCCTTCATCATGCTGTCGTGAACGATACGAGACTGCTCCAGTTCCATGTTATCCAGTTCCAGCTTCCCAATCCGATATTGCAGCTCCATCAGCTGCTTCCGGTCGTGACCCGTTATTTTCGTGAGTAGTTCCTGACGGAAACGCTCAGCTTGTTTCTCGTTGGACCGGAGCCGCTTGGCGATTGTTCGTTTCGTAAGATTGTTCTTATCAATCGCTTTGCGAAGCTGAACGACCTCCAACCAGGCATTCTTCACGTGAGCCGGAGCGAATCGCTCTATGAATTCTTCGCTCATGTGGTCTTCCTCGTTCCTGGGGGATTCCAACGCGTGATCCAGATCATTTCCATTTTTGGCATGTTTCCGCGACGTCATCTTGGGAGTCTCTCCCCTCGAGTCATTCCACTCTGCAATTGTTATTTGTCGCTTCCCCACCTCGATACTATTGGAAACATTCTGGTCTTCTAACTCAATTAGTGAACGGCGAAGTTGCATCTTCTCCTTGAAATTGTCAACAATTTTGATGCGCGCCTCCTCCATGACGCTGATATCTCCACTGCCGGTCGACTTGGATGCACTGTGATTCAATACTTCCATGCCGCCACTGCTGTTTATGCTAACATTCTGGGGTTGCATAGAGTCATCGCCACTTGCGAGTTGGTTCTTCAGCTTGTTGATTTCGCCTCGGAGGTCTGTGATCAGATTTACATACTCGCTAATGTGGTGGTTCACGTTAAGCTCATTACGGGTCACCGAAGTTTTGATATTCTTGGCCCTGTTGGCGTATTTTAGGGTGTTGAGCGTCTCTTCAAAGTTAGACACAGCTGAACTGATATTTGCGATCATCACGGTGCGACAGTTCCCCCCCAAACTGTCTTTCAACAAGCGGGTCAATTTGCTGTCGCGGTAGGGGACGAATTGACCTCGATTGGCCTTTTCTCCTAGAGCGTTGATACAATTACCCAAGGCTAGCAGACTGCGGTTGATATTTGCTCCTTCCGTCAGTCGAATGCCTTTGTTCTTGGTTACCGCCGCACGCTCACTGCCAGCAAGGTCAACAAGAGATAGCTTGCCAATCTTTATCTTGGCAATCGTTCCCTCAGCCTTTTCGCGGTTCTCTACAACAATTTGTAGGACAGCATGGGATCGGGAAGAAACGGCATTTGCAGCGGTGGCTTGTTGGGTTCTGTTCCGATTACCGTGGTGCAACAAATCCATGATCTCGCCGGAGGACTGCGTTTCGACCTCTGTCACACCGCTGATAACCGGACCTTTTATCGGGTCTTCACGCAAATCCAAGAACTCGTCAGCTTGAGAGAGCAGATCGCGAATGTTCTCATTATAAACCTCAATAAAAGAAACTGTAACACGAAATTTCGTCCCATGTTTCATTCCATGGTCGTCTGACAGCTTGAAGAGGTCTTGAAGAGTAAGAACCATAATTCCCGGCTCCTCAATGCTCCCAATCATTGTATGCGTCTTCCCTGCTCCAGTGTTTCCGTAGGCAAAGACGGTGGCATTGTAGCCCTCTAGAACGCCCGCGAGGAGATAACGGGTCGTATTTTGATAGACATACTGATTGTTCTCGGCAGGGTTAAATACCTTGTCGAAAGCGTACCGCTTTTCCCGAGACCGGTTTGCCCGGAGAATGTCATCCTTTTCATTAACTTTATTAGGATCCAGGATTACGACCACTCGCCCATCCAGAGTACGAGTAACTTCTTTCTGAGTCCGATCGTGAGACATCAGTGGGCGCACGCGCACGCACACTAGCATATTAGACTGTCCTCCAGCCATATCCGATTTTAATTTGTCGATGGCATTGTTGTCAGCAGCAGCCATGTTGCTGTTGGGCGGGGGGTTGGGGCGAGGATGAGTTATGTACTGTTGTTGTTGCTGTTGTTGCTGTTGTTGCTGTTGTTGCTGTTGTTGCTGAGGCGGCTGGCCGTGGATATGGGGATGGGGAAGAGGGTGAACTTGGTTCTCATTTTGGCTGGAGTTGGTTTTTATCTTCAAATTGCCAGTATTCATCGTATTGATCGTATTCGGGGGATGAGGATGGGTCGCTGTTGTTGTTGTCTGATTAGAGCTATTTGGGTTAGGATTGGAGGTTGGGGCGTGGGGAAGCGGCCGGTGACGGTTGTTATCTGAAGGAGGAGACGAGTTGGAGGTATAGTTCCGGTTATGAGAAGCGTAATGATTCTTGGAGAGGTGATTATTATTCGGGCGAATACCCGCAGTATTAGTGTTGTTGACAGAAGAATTATCGGGGCCACTTCCTGGGTTATCAATTCCTCCACCTCCTCCAGCATCTGCTTCGCCACGATTCCGAATGAGAGTATTCAAAGCGTCGCGCGCCACAATGCGGGTCCCATCACGAGATCCCACCGATTTTACGAGAGCGTCGAGAGTATCGTCGCTCTGCATAGCGTTAAAAATGTGTTGGACGAGTGTATGAGAGGTGTGGATTATTAAATTTCCATTGATTATTTTCTTTTTTTTTGGAAAAATGGAGACTGGACTGGTTTCTGTTTATCATGTTTGGAAAACCCCAGTTTTGGCCTCTCCTATTTCTTCATTACTCTTCATTAAACACACCCAACCGCCTACATCCACACTCTAGTGCCAGCAATATATTAATACTTCGTTAGTTTTTGCAATTCCTGATCCAACTTCCAACTCCTTTTCTTCTATACACACATAGAACAATGATGGAGTCCAGCAGCATAGAGTCGTTGCTCCCTCCCTCAACAAGGCCAATTAAAGGAAGAATGCGACAAATGACGTCAGTACACGAAGGGAAATTCATACCAGTCCACATTCAAAATCAGAAGAAGGGTTTCTACACTAACAAAACCGGCAAAAGCAACACCAACAATAAGGCAAAGAAGAAGAAAAGCAATGCTTCGTCAGCATCTCCCCCACCTCGTAATTCTCCATCGACCCCACATTCGATTTCGGGTCCTAAGCGAGCCCTACAAGCCGACCTCTCTAACCTCAACTCGAAGATTGACACCATCATCAATGAATACCACGACTTTAACGATGCCAAGGATACGGACACGAGTGTGGAGCTCACGAGCAAGTATCAAATGGATTCCGTCATGGATGATATCGCTGATATGTCCAATAACTCCCAGAAAACCCTCACTTCACTGAACAATGACCTTTTGACATCCACTGAGAACACCCATTCCTTGCTTGGTTTGCTGGAGCATAGTGAGAGTGTTGGGGAGCACCGGGAAGCCCTTGACAATTGCAACCACGCAAAAATATACTTGCAAGAGACCCTTTTGAAAATCAAGAACTGCATAAATCATGACAAGACCTTGACCAACGAGGAGTTGGAAAAGGTGCATTCTGAGCTGACGACTCAAGTCGAAACCCTGTCCTCTGTGGAGAGGGAGTTACAAAACAAGAAAGACGCTCTAACGCGACAAAATAAGGAGTACGAACAGTACCGTCAGCAAGCAACGGGCAAGATGAACGCAATGCGTGAGAAATTTGACTCAAATCAGAACGAAATCATTAATGAGATGAGGGATTTAGAGCAGCTGAATGACAAGCTGGAGTTGCAGCTCCAGAATCAGCAGAGGCATGTAACGGCGCTTTCGGCGGAGCTCAATCATCTAAAACACGGAAGTAGCAAAAAAGGGGGCCGAAATGACTCCGATACACCGATTTCTCCCAAGAACAGTCGCATGAACTCCAACAGCGACCTCTCATCCAACAATAATAACATGCACAGCAACACTGAAATGCTGGCCGCTATGCAGGCTCAGCAGACTGAGAGCAACCGCCAACTAAGGGAAAAAGACAAGGAGATTGCCAGCTTGCAGATGGATCTGGAGGCCATGCAGCAAATGGAGGAGCAGCGCGCAAGATTCAATAGCGAGAACAAAAAAACGTTCTCGAATTCTGAAACACAGACAGAAAAAAAGGCTTGGGCGGTTCGCAAACCTAACCAGTCATCTTTGGCCTACTTCAGTGCGTGGCTCAAGGAAAATGATTGTGATGACTTGACTGTGGAGAGTGTGATGAGTGAGTGGCGAGCCAATGAGTCAAATCTGGAAAAATTAAAGAAACAGCTTGCCGATTCCCAGAGGGACAACCGAGTGCAGCAGAAGCGCGCGGAGAAGAATGAGGAATTATTGAATGAGGCTAACGCAAAGATGCAAGATGTAACCGTTCAGCTCCAAGAGAGCAGGGAGAAAGCGGGCGAGGACGGAGAGGAGCAAGAAACTCTTCGCAAACGCTTAGATACTTCCGTTGAGGAGGTTGAGTTCTTGTCGAAGAGCAACGAGACCGCCCTCAATAACCTTAAAGAATTAAAAAAGCAGCTGGAGGAGGCTATCAGCAACTTGAACAGCGAGCGGTCTAAGTCTGAGGGTCTACAGGCACAAATGACAGAAAAAAGCCGTGCGCTGGCAACCGCAAACGAGAAATTGAGGACCCAACACGAGGACTTTGCTCGTATGCAACAGGAGAGTGCAAGCGAGGACGAGAAACAAAAGATGCTATCCCAGATGGAAACATTGCAGAAACTCAACCAGAAAGAGCAAGATCTGAACGATTTATCGGCTCAACTGAACGAGCGGGAGATCTCGTTGAACGCCCGAGAGAAGGAGGTAAATGTGGCAGCAACAACTGCGAGCAACAGTGAGTCAGCGCTGTCAAACATGACTGCGGAGGCGGAGAGACAATTGCGCGAGAGCCAGGAGGTAGAAAAACGCCTTAGAGAGGAGTACGAGGCCAAGCTAGAGCAGGAACGTACCATTGCGAGGGTCCGCAGCGAAAGCGCCGAAGACATAAAAACAGAAATGGACGAGCTGAAGAGACAATTCAAAGAGTTACACGACATTGAGCACGCGAATGAAGTCATCAACCAGAAACGGTCTGAGCTGGCCAAAATGGAAGAGGATCACGACGTGCAGATGAAACGTCATACAGTGAAGAGGAAGACGCTCATTGATAAAAGTAAAGAGCTCGAGCAAGAAGAAGAGCACCTCCACAAAATGGAAGAAATATTCCATGAAAAAGAGTTGGCACTTAAATCTGGCATGGATGATCTTGAAAATGCGGAAGGCAGTATCAGCAAAGAGCAATACAACGCTTTGCTCAGAAAAGAACTCGAATTGCAGGAAATTGTGCTGAAACAAACAATCGACACGCTCCAAATTACTTTGACCGAGAGAGAAATAGAGAATACCAAGCTGAAGGAAGATTTAGTCGGCGCTCATGAGCAACTTAGTCACGTCAAGAAGTCGGTTGCCACTGAAATTGAGGAAGTTAAAAAAGGAATGACCTTGCAAGCTGAAGACGCGTTACGTAATCAGTCTAACAGGGACCTAGTTGAGCAGCTTCGACAACAAATTGCAGAATACGAGGACGAGCTCACCAGGAACCACAATAATGTGAAGCGCTTAAACGATGAGATGACTAGACGCGAGGCTGAAATGGAAAAAATTGCTGCCAAGGCAGAATCTTATTTAGCTGAAGAGATGAGAAAGTTCCACGAGATGCGAGACCGCGAAAATATTAGTGAGGTCGACACTGTCAAGATAGATTGGTACAATATCGACTTTAAGGACAACCAGCGGAAGTTGTTGCTCCTTAAAATGGTCTCAAATTGGGTACAGAGCATGCACGAAAACTTGGATTCAGCTGAGACAGCCGAGATTTTAAAAGGAAGCGTGCGCATTAATGGCAAGAAGAAGGCTGAAATTATACTAAACGAGGCATCGGCTCCTCCTCTACAAACGCTGTTGGGAGTATTCAAGGACGACTTATCTCCTTCGATAATCAGAAGACTTCAGAACATAGTCGTACAGACAGAGAGTTTCAGCTTTCCCTTCACTCCTGTCAATATACGAGAGACTTTGATCTCCCGTTACGGGGAGTTGTTGAGCATGCTAAAGCGCCACAACAGTATGATCAATTCGTCTGTGAAGGAGCTCAACAGTGTGGAAAAAAAAATTACAAGTTTTGAAGGAGATGAGAAAAAGAAAAACTGGTCGGTTGTGAGGAACGTAATGGAGAAATGGGTCGAATTTAGCGGTATGCTAGGGAAACTTTTTGGTCGACAACAGATGTTGTCGAAAGGCTGCAGCGAGCTGATCGTGCTACAAAGCAATTTTGCCGAGGCAATTGTGAGCGAGGGAGGCGACTACGAGTCGCAGAAGTTAGGCAAAATTCGTTCTGATTGCGAAGAGCTGTTGAAAAACGCCGAGAGAAGCGGAGCAAAACTGGATTCACTATTGGCAAAAAACTATACGCTTCATGGTATTACTGAGACGCTTGCAATGCAGTACGAGGAGGAGTTCAACAAAGACGATGCACAGACTAAGAGTGACAGCTTCAAAAAGAAGAATAAGGGCACCGTTGTGACAGAGACAAGCATTGTAGTTACTGAAAACACGGTTACCGAAGAGGAGCACGAAAAGCTCAAAATGCAAATGTTGCAATTGATTGATGAGAACAATAATCTAACAAACAACAAGTACGAGGAAATCATGAATGGAGACTCTAGCCACGGAGGTCTTATGTTCTTCAGTTTTTTAAACGAATCGCACTTCGAAGAGAAGATGAGTAGTCTGGTAAAGGATATCGATGAACTAGGAAAAATCAGTAGAGGAGAGGGTGGGGGGGGTCACGGAGGGGGTCACGTCAGTTTTAATGAAATCAGAAAAAGGGTGGAGAACCTGAACAAAGTTAGACTTCCCTTGCTCGTAAAAATAAAGAATAGGTACTCGAAACTCCACAAAAAGTGGACGGCCGAAAGGGCGAGGAGGATGAAAGATTTGGGCCTCACTGGTGGTAAAAGTGACTATGAGGCAGTCTGTCCCGTATGTAATCTCGACAAGAGGTCTTTGAAGGCTGATAAGCGTGAATTAGAGGGCGGAAGCCGAGAAATTGCGAAAAAAATCGAGAAGCCAACTCTTAAACACGAAGCAAAAAGGGGAATGAGTGTTTTAAAAATGGCCAAAACGTGGAAAAGGAACACCATTATCAAGAATAAATTGATCCGAGAGGAAGTGGATGGTGGCGTGGGCGGAGGGAAAGGGAGTATCGGAATGAGTGAAGGCCAAATGGACGAAATCAAAGAAACGCTCAAAATTGCCAACGCTGAAGGAGGTGTAAACAAAGATGGAGGCGGTAAGAGCACGATACCAAAAGCTCAACGGGGGGGGAATTCACCTAAAAAGAGAAAGTCAAGGCAGAGCAAAGACTTTAAACCATCACTACAACTTCAGCAGCAGCAGCAGCAGCAACAGCAGCAGCAGCAGCAGCAGCAACAGCAACAGCAACAGCAACAGCAACAGCAACAGCAACAGCAACAACAACAACAACAACAGCAACCTCAGAGGCAAGAGGATATTGAAAATCTTGGGTGGGATTTGGGAAGTAACGACAGAAATGAAGAAGACGAAATGATTATTTCGATGAATGTCAGTGCCAATCTACGGCTACCCGAAATCGAATTGAGCCGTCGCTAAGAGAAAAGACTTTGGGTTAAATTTGCTGGCAAACTAATTTACCAAGGATTTAATAGTAGGCCGATGTGGTCTTTCTAAATAACTTCTCTTCACATCCATGCCAGCAGATTCATCCCCACATTTCAGATTCATTCCACATTTTTACTCAGCACCGACAACAACATCGTTCTCCATCTCTAAGACTCCATAGACAATCAAACAATAAGTCATAGCTACGAGAACAGAAAGGAAAGTGATAGGTACCCCGAGCTTCATGAATTCTAAGAACGAGATGACGTAACCATTACTTTCTGCGACCCCAGCTGTAACTAGGTTTGCACTGGCGCCAATTATAGTGAGATTGCCCCCCAAACAGGCACCTAACGAGAGCGACCAAATGAGGGGCTTAATAGGTAGTTGCAAGTCCCGAGAGATCTTGAGGATCACTGGAACCATGGTCGTTGTGAAAGGAATGTTATCTACAAACCCGCTGCAGATGGCAGAAATCCAAATTATAACCACAATAGCTACATTGAGCTGCTGAGATGGCGAAACGGCTTCAATGAGGTCCGATAAGACGTCTCCAATCGCTGAAATAAGCCCCATCTCAGCCATGGCCTCGATCATGACAAAAAGAGCCGCGAAAAAGAGGAGAGTATCCCACTCAACGGATTCCATAACGTTGTGAAGCTCGTGGGGACTCGCTACTAGCATCATGCAAGTCGCCCCAATCACCGCTACCCAACTTGTCTTAACGTGGTGAACAGATTCCAGGAAGAACAAGACTATCACGAAGAACAAAATCGTGCCAGATTTGCACAACAGTACCGGCTTGGTAATGGCGTACCTATTCTTCAGTTCATCGTACTTGAGGATTTTTTTTGGAGCCTTGAAGAATTTATTGTACTTCCAAATGAGATAGAAAGTGCTCACGGCAGAAGCGATGACTATACAAGGCATGAGATTGATTATAAAATCCACGAAGCTTATGTAGCTGTCCAGCATGCTTCCCAAAATGATGTTGGGCGGATCTCCGATCATGGTGCTTGCTCCGCCAAGGTTGCTGAACATTACCTCCGAGAGGAGGAATGGAATTGGATCGACGTCCAAGACCTTGCAAAGCTCAACTGTGACTGGAGCAAAGAGCAGCATCGTCGTGACGTTGTCTAAGAAGGCAGACAAAACAGCTGTCGACAAGCACAGCAAGACCAGCAGTTTTCCAAGCTGACCGTCTGCGGCTTGGAGAGCACGCACGGCAAGCCACTCGAATATGCCCGTGGTGCTGACCAAATTCACCATGATCATCATCCCGAAGAGCAAGGCAAGCGTGCCTTCATCCATCCATCGAATGCATTGCTCCATCGTCGTTACCATGCCAGTCGTCACGTAGAGTAGGAAAAGGGCAACAAACGATCCAACCAGGGCGACGAGGGTGCGGTGGACGACATCCCAAATGATAAAGATGTACACCACCAGGAGCAGAAGGGCGGAGAGCAGAACTCGTTGCGAGGAGACATCAGGGAGTGAGACGACGTCGAACACGACGCCAACAGGAGTTGTTGAGTTGGTCGAGAGCATCCAGAAAAGTTTTTGTTGCGCGAGGAGTGGTGATGAGGGGCACTTGAACTCGTCCTGATTGATGGTCTCGTAAAACTCCGCCTCGTGATCGGTGGAGAGGAAGATCTTCCAGCTGTTGTTGCAGGCAGACAGCGTCTTATTATCGACGACCGATATGTCGACGTAAATGTCCTCAGTACTTATCTTTTCCCCTACAAACTTTACTTCAAAATATTGTGACTGTTTTGTTATTTCGCGAAAGTACGGTTGATCACCGGTCAATGCTCCCACTTGTTGGGTGACCTGCGGATAATCGTGAAGGTGCATAAGGTGAAACCCTTCCTCTGACTCCTCTGTATGTTCAATCCCGTCCTGTACATAAAAGAGAAGAAGGAAGAGAACACCAACACCCGCGAATATTATAATCCCCATTTCAATTTTGTTGCGCTTTGTCCAGTCCACGTCATCGTCTTTTGTCTTGTAGTCTGCGGTTGCGACGATAGGGGGTGTTTCAGGAGCCTCGTAATCATCTTCCGCAAAAGGTTTCAAATTGTTTACCACCTTTTCTGAACCAGCCAGAGGAGGATTGACGGCAAACATTTGAGGTTGATAGTCGTCGTCATCTTTTTTGTGAGCAGCGATAATTGCATCATCTCCTTTTCGTCGAGGTTGCTGACGAGGCTGCGGCGACAGAAAGAAATTGTTCTCTGTCTGCTGTGAGAGTGAAACCACCCGCAGTCTTAAGAAGTGTGCGCGAGAGAGTGAAGTGTGAGTTGGGTCGCGGGATGGATGAAGCAGGGCAGGAAGGTGTCAAAAAGTTTGCCTCACCTCTGACGCCTGAAGATTTGAGAGGCAGCGTGAATCGGTACGCGGCCAGATACTTCAATCGCGATATTTTCGTCCTCGACATCATCGGCTGAGCCGGGAAGAGCTAATGGCGAGGGGGTTCTCCCAAGTGACAGCGGAGAACTGGAATGATCATCCAATGCCTCAGCCTCATCACCGATAGTTGCAGAGCGTGGCCTTAGCCGTGGAGAGCTCGACGCGTTACTTCCACGCCCCTGTGAATATTCATCAGCACTGCCCGCCGACAATGACTGGGAAATCTTGTTGTTCGTGGCAAAGAATGATGACTTGCTCGCCAAAGTTAAGGATGCCGATCGACGGCTGATCTTGTAGGCGTCGCCTCTGAACATAGGTCCAATAGGTATTATAGGAGACAGATCTCCCGATAGACGCGGGCCAGACACCCTCTTTTTCAGGTAAGAAGGTGTCTCATCCACAGCAGGAGGGACCAAAGGAGGAGGTGTGGGTGTCGATGTCGGTGTCTGAGGCATCTTTGGGAATTTGCGGTGTTTATTTCGGATAATTTTGTGTCTGGTACGCGCAAAAAACGGGTTCAAACCGTTTCGAGGGGATGAATAATCTTGAAATTCGAATTTCACACAAAAAAATAGGTGACCAGCATTTTCCAGCAAAAAAACGAGGATGTAGGCTTCAAGCTTCAAGCGCAACAGGCTTTACCGATTTTTCATTGAAAGAACTTCAGGACGTATCCAATAGTATTCACTGATAGCTACAGCGACCAGCAATACTCATCGTAACTCTCCCACCTTGTCTTTTCGTGATGAAGTGTGTCACGAGAATTACGCTAACGCAATCTCTCCGGGCCGCAGAGATGTTAAATCCCACATGGGTGTTGCAGAAAGCTCGGAGACTAAGAGCAAGATATGCAGAAAGTTGGGGCATTCCATAATCCACCTTTATATTTAGAAATATGTGAGAACAATTCTACTAAACGACCTCCCACCATTTTCTTTTTTGTGTGCACTTACTGCAAATGCTCCCTAATCTGCTTGAACAATTCCTCATGGACATCTTCGATTGAGACAACATCTACACCTCCTACATCCTCACCGAGCAGCCTTCCCAACATTTCTCCCCCTCCTCTAGTATTAAGAAGGGCGAGAATGTTGACGTCCCCCTCCTTGGTCTGCTCGTCTGCAGGTTGTTGTTTGCATCGTTTGCCTTTCTTCAGTTGCAGTACGGAATTAATGGTGGACACTTCTTCCTGGTGGCACACGATGATAGTTTTAGCATCAGTTACGCCAGGTTTTAACATTGCAGCGCGGTAGTCAGTGCCTTGCAGGGCAGAGACGAAGAATTGAAAAATGATCCCCTCATCTGTATCGACAAAAATAGTAACCTTTTCTCCTCCTTCCCCTCCACCTCTGACCTCCATCAGCTTGTTTACCAACTTGCTTTTGCCCCCTCTCAATCCACTTCCAACCTTTCCACTCGCTTCCCCACCCCATTCCCAAATTCTCTCAAACAACGCCCTGACTCCTTTCCAACCCCGAAGGCTCAAATATGCAATCTTCTCCCCCCCGACCCTCGCCCCTCTCCCAACTGCATCCACCCCTCCTCCCATGACCGAGAACAAGCCCAAAAAACCGGAGCGAAGGACGTAACCGATCGAATCAATCGTCCTCAGCAATTTGTTCGTGTTTACCCCATTAGTCGCTGCTTTTGACTTCGCAATCGTAACATCAGATTCGCCGTTGTCGTTACTATTCCTGTCAAAGTTTCTGTCAAGATTATTACCCTCCCTTTGAGGTTCCTGCAAGATCTTATCTAAACCCCTCCTCCCTCCCCTTGTTCTCCTTTTTGTCAAGCTCCGTCTTCCCAAGCTTTCTCCATCCTTGCCCTCCGCAGGGCTAGCAGCGATAACTTCTCGAGGAGGCGCTAGACGAGGGATTACTGCTGCCCTCCTTTTACAGAAGTTCACCACACACATCTTAATTGGGTCTATACCATTAATATTGAAAAACTCCTCAACAAACTCTCCTTGTCTCAGTGTTTCTTCATCCTGCGACTCAGCCCTGTTTCCGTCCCTACTCCGATCTGCGGCACATCCTTTCCCGATGGTAACGTGAACGATTTTCCCTCCACGTGTCAATCTCTCTTCTCTCGGAACACCATTGCTGTCACTGTCATTGCTGTTGCTATTATAATCGCTGTTAATGTTTGCGTCGCGAAAAGCAGACATCACGACAGTCTTACCCAGCTCGACAGCGGAACAATTATCTTCTCTCCCGTCATGAGCCTTCTCAGCATCAATATCTACACCTTCGAACCAACGCAGACAATCAAACAAAGACATGCAGCTTAATTCATTTCGCTCCAGCAATAGAGTATCCCTTTGCTCTCCTAGAAGCCACCCTCCCGCTTCTCCGACCTTCAAAACTGACCGCAGGGAAGATGAACAAGCGTGGTAGTCTTTAAGCAAATGAAACCTGCCCACATTTTCAGCAGACGAAGATAAATGTCTCCTTCTGTTGCAATCCATCAATGCAACTTCCCGCCCATACACTTGCCCATCCCTGATCCCACCGCAGCCACTCACAAATCTAAAACCCCTCCCACCCTCAACACTATCTTTCTTGCGGAAGAACTCCTCGTCTCGCCCCTTCGCCGCTGACAAAACAGACAAAGAGGGCGGTCGACGGGCTGATACACGAGAGCGGTAGTAATCACCGAGGGCGAGGCCGCCCACGGCCCCAGAGAGTACAAACAGAACATTTCGCACTTCCGGATTCATCCTTGCGATTACGATTTGGTGCTAGGGTATTATGGTGGGTGTTTGTGTCACCGGCAGGCAGGACCGTAATTCAAAGATAGAGAAGATTTGTCAATAATTTCCGATAGAATTGACGGAACGGCTGACCCCCGTTCAAATGAGATTTGCTGCTGCTAGGAAATAATTGATGGAAGTACAATAACGCGCAAAGGCTCTTCATTTTTCGGACGGACGACTTAGACTTCCAACTTTTGAACTAAACTGAAAGGCCTTGCTTACTTTGAATTCGGTTAAAACGCTACCGTGCACAATCATCAAACTTTTAATTCTCTCAGTAACTTTAAAAACAACGCTTAATGATGATGAAATTCTTCTTCCTCTTCTTCCTCCTCTTCCCCACCTTGTCTTCTTCCTCCTCCTCCCCTCTACCCCCCTCAGCCGCCCCTGTGAGTGATACACTACCACCCACTCTTCCCCTTGTCGACTCTTCTATCACATCAATCGACGCTAAGATTTCTGCGCTGAAGCGTGCCAAGAAGAAGCTGAAGAAAATGAGGGGTGCAGCCAAGAAGGGGAAGGTGTCTCAAGAAGAGATATTAGAAGCGCTAGATACGGATTTCCCCCCAGGGGATGGATACAATGTCAAGGCCATGGATGCTATTTTTTCCTCACCATCGTCTCAAACATATCTGAACTCAAAGGCCACATCGAGTTCATCGACAACAACATCAACATCAACATCAACATCAACATCAATACTTTTCTCCAATAACTTTATTCCCCGGTCGACCATTTCTGTCCCCTCGGATTATGTTACACACTTTCTTGCAGCTTTCAAGACCAACTCTCACGGCAGTTCGAAGGGAAATAAGCGCGGTCGTGCCCAGACGCAAATGTCTGGGCTAGATTCTGCCAAAGTGGAGAACGTCCTGCTGGTGAGCAGACGATCCGGAAAGGTTGATTTCTTTGATGCTACGACAGGGGAGGTTATTTTGGAGTACGACGCGGGGCACATTGTCACGGGATTTGCATTTGATAGCAGTAACGACCCTCTGCTGGTAACTAGCGATGCAACGGGCAGAGCGAAGGTGCACAATGTCACACTCTGGAAGGGCGACTCGGTGTTATGCGGGAAGAGACCCAGGAGTGTGGTGATTAAGGGGGAATTTGACGAGAATGGGAGGCCGAAAAGGTATCGGCCCGCACCGCCGAAAGAAAAGAGTGAGAGGGGATTGGCTGTGAAGGTAGAGTTTGAGGCTGATTTGGAAACTACCGAAAATTCAGTTGCAAGTTATGGTGATGATGAAGATTGCATCGAGTCTGACGCTTGCATCAATCCTGATTCCTCGAAAAGCACAAAGTCAGGTCAAGCCAACAGCCAAATCACCAATATGATTGTCTTCTCCCCCCGGGGTGGGGCTCAGACCGTAAACAGGAAGATAATTGTCACGGACTCCTCTAACAATCTCCGCCTGCACTCCCGAAATGGAACGTTAATTTACCTGAAATCCCTCCCCCTTCCTGCCTCAACCCTCGTAAAGAGTGGCCAAAACATTGCTGTCGGCCAGGGTTCATCTGTCAAGTTCTTTGCTTCCGGAAGGCGGGACATAAACCCGGCCATGCAGTCATCTTGCGAGGGAATAGCGGGAACTAGTGTCATGACGCTGGCTTTCGATGCGCTCATACCCAGCTACATGTACGTCGGTCTTGATAACGGCGACGTACTTGCTTTTAGCACCAAGTATCGAGGGGGGAACGACAGCGGGGAGAAGGCCTACTGCAAGTTATTGTACAAACTTGGGACAGATGGCAGCAGCGTTCTCGGGGCGAAGGACGGAATACACAGTATGAAGGGATATGTTGTCGCAACCACTACAAATGGTGATCTTGCAGTCTGGAATACAACCAATGTAAGGGAGCAAGGTGCTCGTTTCTTTCTTTCGAGTGGCTCTGTATCGGATCCTTTGTCATCCGTCTCGTCTTCACCTTCTTTTTTCTCGTCTTTGACGGGTAGCGTTTCTGGGTCGGCCTCAATTTTCCAGCCCGCCGTCGCCGTTTCCACCGGGAGCGGGTCGAAAATAGAGAATCCTTACCTGGCTTCTCGCCGTGGCTCTGCAATTGTTGTATACGCCCATATCCTACCGTATCACCATTCCACGATGGGAGACGTCGCATGGATGCGGATCCCGTTGATGTTCGTGGGGATAATTATCGTTTTCGGTTGGAATTGGTGGAACAGGAAAAGCAGGGGGAGGAAATCAATGAAAGGAGATTTCAGTGATTTCAGTGATTTCAAGGGGTTGGCGGGGATGGGACGAGGCGGTGGCGGTGGCGGTGGCGGCTTCGGCGGAGGAGGCGACGCTATATCCTCACATGAGATGGAGGCTCTCAAGAAACTTGACGGCGTCGAGGGCTTCGACCTAAACGCTTTCAAGTCTTTTGCGAGCAAGGGAGGGGGCATCGGAGGGGGGATGGGCAGCAATATGAGGGGAAACGGTGGTTCTATGGGGTCTCCATACGGGGGAGGGAGGTTTGGGGGCGGCTCGTATGGTGGAGGTGGGAGCGCCAGGAAATTTGGCCACTAAAAAAACCAGAGGGAAGAAATTACGCATCCGCAACATTCGCAACAATTAATTTACAGCCTAATTATTCATTCATATCGTGGTAGTTTTCGACGTCACTCTTCGTTATGGTTCCAAAATTGACCAAAGTCTCGCCGTTTTCGTCCTCATCAGATTCATCGCTGTATCTGTTTTCCTCCTTCTCCTCCTCTTCTTCCTCCTCCTGCAAGGGAAAAGCCTCCTCCACTGCTTTGACCTTGCTTCCGACCCAGGTCTTTCCGGGCGTCCCAGCAACCATCATGAGATCTTCCCAACTTATCGTGGCGTCCTCTGCCGGTTCTCCCAAATCCTCTGCCGACACATTTCCTATCTTTACCATATGACTTATGAGTTTTCTGGCGTTAACACGGCCCTGAGAATTTGAGTTCGCATCGAAGAAGTCCTTGAGAGACTGTTCTGCTCTGGGACTTATGAGAGGAGGTGGTGGTTTCTTTTGTGGGTCTTCATTTTCAACATCAACTGAGAGTGATTTCGTAGTTCGTTTTTTTTCCTTCCTTTCTTTTATCTTGCTCTTCTTGGACTTCTTTGGTTTTTTATTCTTCTCGACGGCTCGCTTCATCGCATTTCTCTGGACTGCCATCATTTCAACGAAGAGGCGGGCAAGAGTGCTCGTTTCTACATTTGAATCTGCATTGCCTTCTTTCATCTCGCCCAATATTTTTGCGAGGACACTGCCGCCGTACATTTTTTGGGAGCCGACTTTCTCGCCCGCAATTTTGTTGCTTACGGGCGAATTCTTGCTCAATCGAAAGACCTCCTCTTCCTCTTCCTCTTCCTCTCCTAACCGTACCCCTGACTCCTTCGGCGATGCACCGGATCTCTCAACTAATGTTGTGCCCTCCTTAGTAGGCACAAAAAGACTTTTTTGCTTCTCTCTCTCAGCCTCCGCCACCTCCTTTTCGACACCTGGGTAGTAGTAAAGCAGCCCTGGAATGTCTCGCTCGCCGTGTTTACTTCTATGGCGACCCCCCCCTCCCCGACCCCCCCCGATCGCGACCGGAAGTTCGTTTGTCACTTGGGTGGTCATAATGTCTTTGTTGCTGTTGCTTCCAATGTCGTTCGCATTCCCCCCAGTGATTTCCCTGGCCCCACGTCCCGGGACGAACATGTTACAAATATCCTCATGAGGAGCGCTGAATTGAAACGTTCCACTCCGACTGACGCTCACGGAGGCTCGATCATCTCGATCGTTTGCTGACTCGGCTCGCTGATTCAACACATCGTAAATCTCTATCTCGCTGATAAGTTTTAGACAATCTCGGGTGACCGCGCCCTCCAGCAGTACCGAAGAAGGATCCATCAACTGCTTTTTAAGGTTCTTAACACATTCTACGCAGTCGTCGTCGCTGTCATCATCGCCGTCTTCGATGGTGAAGTCAACGATAATGCTGCCGCTCCTAATTCTATTTATTACTAGCCTAGAAGACTGTATCTGTAAACAAGACGATATGTCCTTAAAAAATTGCTTTTCGTATTGCTGTCGAGGTTTTGTGTTCGCTGCTATGGACTCAACATCGCCGGACAGTGTCATGCTAACCAAAGCTCTCCTCTTCAAACTCTTACCTGCCGACTCATCAAAACCGAATTCATCAAAAGATTGATGGGGTGTGAACAAAACACTATCTTCGTGTTTATGCCCGTTCCGCCTTGAATTCGCTGACTTTGGCGCCCCCGCTCCCTGCATGGGGGGAGCTAATACCCCTCCAAGACCTTTTCCCCTTCCCACGAATGCGTTTTTACTGAAGGTCTGCGATTTCGTTGTTGTCATTCCGCTCATCGTGGAGATGGCCGATGTGCCGACATTACTATTCTCTACATCAACTATCAGGCTGTCTCCCTCCCAATTCCTTCTTTCCAATGTTCCAGCTCCAAATTTTTGTACCCAGTCCTCCCGTACTCTATTCCCCATATCAGCCTGGGTGGGAGAGGGGGCATGGGCCATTAAATGTCCCGCCTCTTCCCCTAACTTCTTCTTCTTGCTGCTACCCAACTCACCCTTATCTGCTTCCTCACTTGTCACGCTACTGCCGCCACAGAACAACTTCATCCGGTAGTGCACTCTTCCAAGTGTGGTGCCTTTTGGATTTGTGATGGTAGTGGCAGCATAAAAATCACCCCATATACCTTTAGCCGAGTTCAGATCGTCATCGGCATTGCTCATCAATCTGCTCAGCTCGATCGTGCTAGTACCTCGCAGCAGTGCGTGATTTTTGCTCAAGGGAGAGAGCTTCTTAAGCTCTTCTGATCTCTCCTGAAAAACCATGACTACGTGATTTTGAGAGGTCAACACATTTTTCAGCTCCTCGGGAGCGACGTCGAAGGCGAGCAGACGCGATACATCATATTTTACTGTTTCATTTTGCCGCGCATCTCTTTGACGTAGCGATGTTGGACATGGAAGTATTGTGACAGGGAAATTATAAATCTGAATGCCAATGTCAGGGTAAGGGCCAAAGAACTCGCCGCTCGTCTCTATTCGGTCGACATTCATTTCAAGGCAGAATCCGGCTTTGGCACTGCTCCGAGCTATCTCGTTGGCCGTCGTCAAGTGCCTACTTCGTAGCAGCGGACCGCTGTTGTAAAGGCTGAGGGACACTTCTAGCGAAGCGACCACCTTCTGCTGGGGAGTGTAGATAGTCACATGACGTTTAATTGAACCCCAGATGCTACAGAAGGAGCGTTCATTCGTGAAAGAGGACAAGTCTACAGTCGCGGAACCGACTAGGGTAGCCATATTTTGTTGGTGCCCCTCTCCCTGCCCATAGCCGCCGCTGTTCAGGACCATGATTGAAAGAGCTTTATCATTACTCGACAACAGTTGCTTGAGTTCACTCTCGTGAAAGTCGAAGGAAGAAGTCACCCCGCTGGGGAAAACGAAGCGACTTCCTCCGAGAATCGACTTCTGATGAGGCTGATCAACCACATTGAGAAGAATAGGAGGGAAGTGATTAAGTTGAAAGGATAGGATTACCGAACATGGATTTGGGATCTTCGGAACGAAATCAATTGCAGTCGGACCAATGTCAAACGTGAAACCGCATTGAAAGAACGCCATGGCATGAGGGGGTTTTAAATTTTCTGCGAGGAACGACGCCTGCATCATGTACAAAAAAGTGGCAAGCAACAAGAAGAAAAACGCCGAAGAAGAAATTGTCCTCAGCGCGCGCTCAAAGACTACATCTTAGCAAAAGTTAGGAATGTTTCAGTAGGTTAAGGAATAACTGTACAAATCCTTTGACAAGCACAGGACATACATTGGCAGTGATCGATGAGAGCTTTGTTCGGAGTTTTAACTGTGTTGATTGCCTCAATCCAGTCCGAACAACTCGGAGAAGATGTTTACGTTCACGTGATCCAAGAACCCACTGTTCTTAAGATTACGCGTGATGGAGGTGTACTCGAGAAGGACGACATTGGGAATGGGAATGTGGAGAAAATTGAGTTTTATCAAGAACTGAAAAATATAGATGAGAAAGTAAAGGTTGGAGGATTCTTATCGAAGGATTACGATGATAACAAGGAAGTGGAAGAAGAGAAGAAGAAGACAGCGGACCAAGCTTTTGAAGAAGAGCTAAGTTCAGAGAAGGAGGCGGTCACCGATGTCGAAGATAAAGTCTCAGCAACACAAGAAGACTTAGAAGTTGTAGTGACAGACGGCAATGCGAGCAAAGACGATGATTCAGACGAAAACAAAAATGCGGCCGAACAGGTAGCAACGAACGAAGGCACACGCATAGATGAAAATGCAGATGCACACATAGTCGCAGATGCAGCGCGCAATGATGCAGACACAGACATAACCACAGACAAAGAAATGGACATCGGAACTGAATCAGACGCACTCGATGAGCTACTCGAGCATATGAAGGAGACAAGCGCCCTCGAGAGCGAGAAAGCACATTTCATTCAACAAGCCGAAGAGATAATCAGCAACGTGACATTCAACAGTCACAATTCGTCCGTCTTGATCAGCATGACCAAGTCCCACGTTTATGCCATTACGACCCATCTCAAAAATAATCTCACACAGCAGCGTATCATTGAGGGTGAGGAGAAAGCTATTGCTCTTAACAATACAATCAATAGCCAGCTCGAACATTTGAACGAGGTTAAGGAAGAGATCGAATCTATTGAAGAGGCAGAGAAATATGCCGAGTTTTTGACAAAGACGGCGATCGAAAATTTGCAGAAGCTTATCAGCAGCAGTGAAGAAAAGCGGGAGGAGAGCATAACAAATATGAAGACTTCCCTTGAATCTAGCATGAACGCGGCGGAGAAGGAGTTCATTAGAAATAGGGAAGAGAGTAATAGAATTAGGAAGGAGGAACTTGTGAGAAAGATGGACCAGGGCTTGAAATTGCTTCAAAACGAGACTTGGCAGAAGGCTGGCTTCAATTTGACCCTGAACAACCCAATTGGCAAGGACATCGCGTTAGAGGCCATCAAGCGCATTCCACTGACAACCTATGTATTGATGGAGGATAGCAAGGCAAACGTCATTAATGCTAAATCTTCTTTCGAGACAAGGCGGACGCGCAGGCACGTGGGCGTTATCGACCCAGACATCACTTCTGAGCTCATTCCCGAAGCCGACGACGCCGGTAGTATTGACCCCTCCACTGTTTTTCAGTACAACTTAAACGCGATATCAGCTCTAGCCGATGGTATCGAGAATTTGGAGAGCAAGCTCAATTCACTCCAGGAGGAGCAGAAAAAACAGGGGAAGATAAAAGAGAGAGTGTCTGCGCTTAAAGAGACTTTGAACGTAACAGCAAATTCAGGAGTGGTCGCAGATACCAATGTCGGTTATAACGAGAGCAAGTGGAAGTCGTCAGCTCAGCTGGCCAGCGAGGTTGCGGCCCTGGAAGCTGAAGCCAGCGTCAAGCAGATGATGGTGCTGTCTCAGAAAATCAAGACCATGACCAAGAAAGCCATCATGGATACCAAGAATGACCTGAAGGAATATTTGTTGGACGAAAGCGACATGAGTGCAGCAAGAAATATTGAGGCGAAGAACAAAATCGAGCAGAAGAGGGATATCGATCTATTGTGGGCGGAGACGAATCTAGACGTTGCCGTCGAGGCGGCTGTCACGAGGGGAAAAATCATCAGCGAAAAGAGAGATGCCAGGAGAGAGCTCTTGCGGTTGAGCGAGGCAATAGTGGGTGAAGTCGAGAGAGCACGAGCAGAGGTTATGGCGGAAGCAGAGTTAGAAAGAGAGACCGAAGGTGCGGCTATCATCCGGATCGGAGTTGTGGGAGAAGAGGCTACGAAGGCTGTTATTGAGATTGTGAGAGTTACTTTTCAGAATTTTGGCAATATGATCGAGTACACTTTTAAGACGAAGGAAGGTCAGAGACAATTTGTGCTATTTGTGGCTGCTTGTGCTGGATTGACCTTCAGTGTCTTCGTAGTTAGGGAGATGACCATGCTTTTATTCGCGCTTTTGAAGAAGCTGTGCACCACTCCGAAATTAGTGAGGGAATATGGGAGGGGGAAAGGTCTGAGGAGGGAGGGATTTGAGGATTTAGTCCTTACGGTCGACATAAAAGAGAGATTAGAAAACATTTGCGGGGGAGCGGCTCGGGCAAAAGAGAGGGGGGCGCCGCTTAAACACATAATGATCTACGGGAAGCCAGGAACGGGTAAGAGTGTAGTGGCAAGAAAAATAGGAAAGTGCGTTGATGGGATGCCTTACGCTCTAATGAGTGGGAGTGATCTAGCTCCGTTGGGGCGTCATGGACCGGGAGAGCTACGAAAAATTCTGACGTGGGCGACGGGACAAAGAAGCGGGGCGATACTGATAATTGACGAGGCGGAAGCAGCTTTGGGGAGCCGCTTGAGAAAGACATTGGCTGAGGACGATGGAGTGGGGGGCGGAGGAGAGAGTTTCGCACGGGATGCTCTGAACGTATTGTTGAGTATCACTGGCAGCGAAAATACAAAACTTATGCTCGTGTTAACTACGACAAGCCCCGAGTTTTTGGATGAAGCTGTTCTAGATAGGATGGATGAGTTGATTTGCTTGGAGCTACCGGAAAAGAAGGAGAGAGAGAAGATCTTGTGGAGTCGGTTTAATACAAAGTTCAAGCACGATATAATCTACGACAACGGCGAACGTGTGACAGATACCAAGCAGGCGGATCGTGAAGGGTGGGGGAAAATGAAATTGAGAAAAAAAGACAACAGAATAGCAATCTCAGCAAGGTTTATGCCCACGCTACCGGCAGCCATGTCTCATCTTGCACTCGATATCATGACGAAAGGATGCAGCGGAAGAGAACTCGAAAAGTTGGTACAGGGCCTAAGCAATGATGTGTATGGTAGCATGGCAGACGATGGCAAGGTGGAATTGTCCGTTCAAGTTTTCAACAAGGTTGTCACCAGAACTTGCGCAGCACTAAAAGACAAGTGGAAGTTAAATGTCGCTGGTGATAGTGGCCGAGTTAAGAAAGTTAAGGGCAAGAAGAAGAAAGAGAGGGTAGCGAAGGTGGTGGTGGAGACGGATGTGGGGACGGATGTGGAGGGGGAGAAGAGAGGACCAGAAAATGAGTTGCCAGAACTCAGAGTTGAGTCCCCAGTGGATTCGCCAGTGGAGTCCCCGGTGGAGTCCCCGGTGGAGTCCCCGGTGGAGTCCCCGGTGGAGTCCCCGGTGGAGTCTTCAGTGGTCGAGGCGGCGGCTAGGATAGATCGAGAAGATATTGTTCAAAAAATCTTGCGCTCGTCACCAACTGTTGGTGGCAACAACAAGGAAAAATCTTGCAAAAAACCTCGTGGAAACAGTGTGAGTGATCTCATCGCTCGCTTCGAGAGCTCAGCTAAGTTACAGAACAAGAAGAATAACATGTAAACTTGCGTTTTATTATACCGCTATATGCTACGTTACTCTACTGGCCTATTCTCATTTTTTGTCACCGCTTCTTGGGCTTCTGGCGAGCCTTGGCCGCCACAGTTTTGCTCTTATTTTTGGAACCCACCCCAGTAAATTTCTGCACCCGACCGGAAGGGCTCGGTATATGTTTTCTTTTCCCTACTTTTTTCGATTTTACAGTCTTTGTACCGTCCATAGTCACTAATGTGTCAGCCAAAAAAGTCATCGAAACACTGCGACCATTTTTAGGGACAGGGATTGACGGGGCAGAGATTTTTGGGCGATCGCCGCCATTGTACTCATCTTTGCCATCAAATAACTCTCCACCGTCAATTATATCCCTTAAACCGCCGTTCGCGGCTTCCTGTTTCAGAGCATCTTCAGCCTCCAACTCTGCAGCCTCATTTTCATCACGACGCTTGGTTTCCTGCTTTTCCTGGAGGAGCTGAGAAGACGAGGAGACGAACGGAACATTTGACTGGGACGTGGACTGGTCACTGAACTCAGAAAAGTCCAGACCTGCGTTAAATGAGCTCTCAAAGTGGCCACGATTCATGGCCCACAGAGCAGGAGAAAAAGGTGAAAGGAAGCAATTTGGAGCTTTCAGATGTACCCCCGACAGACAAACGATAGAAGAAACGACTGTACTGTTAAGCACTTTTCAAACAGTGTGACTGGAAAGATATTGTTGAAACACTTATACGAGGAAAATGGCGAGACCGAACGAGAATAAAAAAAATCAGCGAAGAAAACGAAGAGATTGAAGAGGATAAACAAGTTCGTATTTCTTCTCTTTTACTGTCGCTTCCTATATTAGCTTGAGTGTCCCCTTCCTTTCGCTTTTTCCCTGATAATTGTTTTATTGCTCTTACGACAGCTTTTCCGGCATCGTTTCCACGGCGGTTGTTTCTATCCAGATGTCTGCCATGGATTACGAATGCGCTAATTGCGGCTTGCCTTGTATGGACCTTGGCTGTAGTCAATGCAACTTGGTTCGGTACTGCGACCGGAAATGTCAGACTGATCATTGGAACAAGGAGCACCACCGTGATTGCTTGAAGCATGTTGTCTCACTGCTGGATCAGTTTGACGAGGTGAGCAAATGAAGAATGCTTCGGAGTGTATCCTAATTGTATACTTTCCCTTACACACTATTTCTACTATCGCAGGAGAAGAAGGCCGAGGAAGGCTGTGTCGCTGAAAGTTCGTCATCTTGCATTTCCTCTTTGTCGAGTAGCGCAACAATGCTTCAGCACCAAAGTGAATGTCGCCAAAGCAAACGCAAGCATAAAAAGCAGTGCCTCAAATTCGACAAGTATGTAGATGCGGTGGAATTGCTCGGCATGCAATCGCTTCAGCTCCTTGTGACTACGCTGGGTATAGGTGGTGGATGGACCACAGTTGAGATGGAGGAGGTCATCTCACCATTTTTGGGGGGTCTGAATGAAGGTCTGGAGACGTCCTTGGGTAATCACATAAAAATGAAAATAGGAAATGAGGTTATAGATCGCAAGGACATATTGGTCCACGTGATGAAGGAGGCAGTCGGGGCGGCCGACGATGATTTGTTGAAAATGATAGAGGATTCTCTTTGCAGCAAGGCTACAGAAATTTAAATGCCAGACCCCCTACACTGTAATATACACACATGCGAAAGAGAACGCACAAATAAAGTGCAGTGCACCAAAAAAAAAATTAAAAATAAACTACGGTACATAAATAGCCACACGTCTTACATTTCGGGTCTGTTAAATTAGTTCTGGCAAGCCGACCTCAACAGCTGCTCGATCCGCGCATCGTTCTTGGCGATATTGTTCTTCAAACCCTTGATTTTCTGCTGTTTTTCCAGCAACTGATCATCAAAATCACTTAGCATCTGTCTCAAGGGGTCGAGCTCATCTTCAGTGCGCTTCTTGGCGTCCTCAAGATCGTCGATCTTGGCCCTGTACGTTGTCTGCCACCGCTCTCTTTCCTTGGCCATTTCTCCCAAATCCTCTTGTACGTAGTCCATACACTTCCCCAAAGGTGCGGTGCTTTGCACAAGTCGCTGAACAGCATTCGTCAGCTGTTCCATGTCCTTCGCGGACAGCACACCGGCCGATGCTAGCGAGGACTTCTTCAGATTCATCTTGAGTCTGATTCCCTTCTTTCCATCATCAGCCTTTTCTTCCTCATTCGCCTTAGCTGCCCGCTCCGCCTCTTGTTCGTTCATGATGTTCTGCACGAGTTTTCCGTGTTGCTTTCCCTGGAGTGATGCATCAGTCACGTGCTTGCTTCCCAGGTTGTCGTTTTTGTCACCTTCGTCATCGTCATCATCGAAAAATGCATCGTCCTTTTCCCCCTCCTTCATAATCTTAGTTTTTACAACCGCTTCCTCGCGCACCTCCTTCGCCTCCACTGCACTTGTCGACTTTACCTTCGGGGGCCTTCTTCGAGCTGTCGATGGTCTCATTGACTTCTTTTCAGGAGGCCCTTTGTCATTGTCATTGTTATTGATGTTGTTGGCGTTGTTGTTTGATGATAATGGTTTGTCTTCTCCCTTCGCTTGTTGCCCAGCTTCTTGCTGTGGCGCTTCCTCCTTTGCCGGCGCCACTTCCGTCCTTTTCTCGGGACTCGGTCGCTTTTGCTGAGCTTCCTCTTTGGCCTGATTTTTGTTGGGCTCCTCATTCTCCTTACTTTCTCCCCCGGCCTCGTTGTTATTGTTTTCTCCACTTGCTTGACCTGCAGTGGCGGCCAATGCCAAAAGCTGCAAAAAAGTGGACGTGTTTTCCGGCTCTAGCCCCGCCACAATCTTGGCTGGCCTGGCGTCGACGAATGTGTTCAGAGTCTCTCCGACGTGCTTCAGAATCTTCTCCAAATATTCAATCTTGCTTGACTTGTCTTTGACGTTCTTGCTGTCCATTTCCTCTTCGGTATAAAGGCCCTCCGCAAAACCGGTCGCCCTGATTACCGCCGAAATCACGTCATGCAGGAATCGGAACGGCGGTTTCCCCAATAACTTCTCACTGCACTTGGGCTTGCTAATAATTTTCTCCATGACTTCTCTGGTCCGCTGGAAATCACTGTTACACTCCTCGATTTGGGCGTCGAGGTTAGCTCCACCTCCCTTCTCGGGGGAGAGCGAGGGCGCGTCCATACCACCCAAGCCTGCATCCGAAGTCTGTTCGGGCTGACTCCCACGGTTGCCACCACGAGTTCCAGATCGCGTTTGCGCGCGATCATCGGTCTGATCAGAAACCTTAACATCTGCATCATTAAACATGGGTCGGTCCGCCAAATTTTGCCCTTCAAAATCGTTGTTCTTCGATTCAGCAGGAGGAGAGGGGTCAGGAGTTTTTTCTTCAGCAGTAGAGGAGGAGTTTTTTGTGGGAATGGGGCAGCCAGGTTGCTCGCCATTCAAGGCAAGCGTAGCAGCAGCTTCAAAATCGAGGTCAGAGGACGTCGCGTGCTTCCCAAGGAGGATCAGGAAAGCACTTGTTTTCTCAGGCTCAATACCAGCAACAACCTACATACAGGGGCAGGGGTAAATGTTGAACAGAGAGGGGTGGGGTGCAGCGGGGTAAGCAAGCAGGCAAAAGATTTGTCAGTTTGAAAGGCAACACAACAGTGACTATAACCAAAACCGTCTCGACAACAGCTTACACCACTTACCTTCGCACAGCGGATATCCACCTCGCTCCCTTCACAAATCCCCACCAAAGTAACTATCTTCTGCAAAAAATCTATTTTACCTGCCTTGTCTTTATAGTTTCCAGAATCCTTCTCCTCATCTGTATAAAGCGTACTTGCGAAACCTGTGGCAGAGGACACGGCCATAACAACATCATGTAGGAAGCGAAAGGGGGGTTTGCCAAGAAGCTTGGCAGAGAGCTTGGGCTTCTTGAAAAGGTGCTGCAGGGCATCCTGCACAGACGATACTAAGTCGTCATCCATTTTAATTCGACAATATGATTCTAGTGAGGGGGTAGATGTTCGAATTGATTTGCCCGAGTATTTTTGTTTTTCGAGTTGTTTTTTAATTTAAATTAGTTAGTTGTTATGAGTAGCGAAGAAGAAGAAAGTGTTTACAGCGGCAGCGAGGACGAGAGTGGGAGTGATAGTGGCAGTGGAAGCGATGACGACGAAGGAAGTGGGAGCGAAAGCGGTAGCGGTGATGACAGTGAAAGTGGAAGCGGAAGTGAGCAAGAGGATAGCGAAGGTGAAGAGGAGGGGGACGGCATAAAAGAAGAGGAAAGGGTGAAACTGATGAGCTTAGACATCGCCCAAATTGTTGGTAAGTGCTGAATCGCGCTTAAGGCGAGCATTTACCATGAATTTATTTTACTTGGATAGTGGCTTGGAGTTTTTATTTTGCTCACACACTACACTGACTACGATGATTGCAGAACTCAGCGGCCAGATGGACCACGTGTTGAATAGAATATCCTATAATTGTAAGAAGGAGGAGCAACTGAAAAAACAGCGAGAAGAGGCTGCAAAAAAATTGCCCAAGGAAGGGGACGCTGATAAGGAGAACACCAACGGAGGAAGCACAAACACAAACACAAACACAAACACAAGCGACTCCAACACAAGGGCAGACGACGCAAAAGCAAATAAAAATGGTACTAATGCCGTCGACGATGGGGTGAACACCCCCCGTTTATCACAGAATGGCAAGTCAATGAATGCAGATGCCACCACCCCAATAGATGTCATGGACACACCTGCTCTCGGGGAAAGGGATGGTGGGAGTAGTAGATCTTCGACCCCCCACGGCGCCAAACTAGTGGGGGGGAGAGATTGGGACGCTTACAGCCATGACAGCATGAACCCACCGGAGGATGGGACAGGATCGGGCGGACTAGGTGGCTTTTTCAACCAGATGGGTGATGAACCAGGGATCGTGAATGCAGCTGACCTTTACAAATTCAATCAAGGGGGGTTGGGTTATGGGGCCGCCATGGACGAGAGTAAGAGGGCTGAGCTCATCGGAAATGCCATTAAAGCTCTGTTGGAAGATGACGACGATGAGGAGTAGTTGGTTTTTAGTGTAGTTTTGTTAATTTTGTCTCTCTAAATGTTGCCATGAGTGTGCATTTGCTAAAGATTCATGCTATTGTTGTTGACGTGCGGCAACATTTTCAAATGAACGAGAGTAATGGGGTGGCATACATTCGTCTTACAAAATCACTACTTTCTCTTTCTTTTTTATTCACCTTTAATCACCTGCACAAAATCCTTCGGTCAAACAGATGTAATATGCCACCCTCAGGAATGAATGTGTGCTCGCATCAGCACCTGCTTCTAATTGGCGGCGTTTACAATTTATTTGTTACTCTTGAAATAACCGAAGTAAAGCACCGTGATATTGCCCGCGATTAGTGCCAGAATTATGAAGTAGAGAAAGAGCCTGTAACACAACGCTCGCCTTCCCATGCTCTTCAAAAGTGATCTCGCCTGCCCAGCGAAACCCCTAGTTTCCTTCACCCTATCATTCGCGTTCAAAAGCTGCTCCCTCTGCGTCCCCATCGTTCCGAGAATAGACGCGCCAACTTGCTCTGTCTCAGCACACAATTGTTGGGAGTTGTTTATCATTGAAGTCTGCTCATTGAGCTCTCCCATCGTAGAAACAAGTTTTGCTCCGAAAGGATCCATCAGACTCCCATTATTATTTTGAGAAGTGTTGGCGATAGACGTAGAGAAAAGCTCGTTCCGTTCAGCGTTGTGCAGTGCACGCTCTATTTCCTCCTCTAGTGGGTCCATCTCCTTCTCTAACCGATTTATCTTTTTCTTCTTGGCCTTGGAAATTACGTCACCCTGCCCGGGTCCTCCTCTAATGGACGCATACATAGCAGCAATTGCCCCGCGTGCCTCAACTAAACTATTCTGGGCCTCAATGAGGGCCGACAATTTCGCATTCTCACCAGAAGCAAGAACGGACCGGGCACTGCTCATCGACGATTGCCACTGACTCTCATACTGACCGAACGACATATGCAGATGTTTAACGGCGAGGGTGACTAGTTTATCCGAAAAGTTAAAATCTGTTGAAAATTAAAATCTGGTGAAACCCCGTGCGCAGTGGCGAGGTAGCGAACGATTGGCACTGGCACCTCTCAGGCTAATTCCCCGTGCCACAAGCCTCACCTAATCCCTCACAACTCTTTTGATAGCAACCCACCGATCGATTCTTCAATTTAGTTCTCAGTACACAAGAACACCTACTAGCCATAATTGTCCCCTCCCGTGCTACTTTCGTCACCTTCAGACCAAAATGGCAGCTTCTTCTCTTTCCATCAATATCCCAGTCCCCCCCTCTCCTTCCTCCGCACTACTGGCTCCGCTGACACCGTCAACTGGCTCCCATCTTTCAACTGTTCAGAATGGCCTCCAGACGCCCTCGTATTTTGGCACTTTCCTTGAGGGGCAGACCGAGGAAGAGAGACGTACACGAACTCGGTGAGTATGTTAGATTGTTAAGACAGTTGACATTGGCAATGACTTGCGCGCTGCTCGCGAATAGCCGAGCCACTTTTGCAAAACCCCTTGCCAATCTAATGAATTTCACTGTCATTTCATTTCACTTCACTATACCCACCATATCACATATCACCCAACCTCTTTTTCCTCAGCATGCTCCCTGACCTGGAGGGATTTTGTGTTCTGAGCAGAGATGAGTGCAAAGCGGACATCGATGAGGCACGCAGTTGGAAGAAGGTCTCAACAACCGACCGCGAAGCCCCGATCGGAGGAAATACCCCCTTTGTGATGCCCAATGGTGGTCACACTGGCAGGAGGTTTGGCTTTGAGCAGTATCAAGACTCTGCGACAACTGCCGCGAGCACGTCCGCCCCTCTCCCCCCCACCCAGACCCCCGACGTCCGAACGTTCGCGGCCTTCAACCCCTCCCAGCCCCCGGAATCCTCCGCCAAATCCAAGCGGGAGCGCCTGGCCTCCTGGCAGGCCAACCTCTCCCAGATCGACGACGACCTGGAGCTCTACGGCCGAACGGTCGACGAGACCCGGCGAAGGCTCCGGAAGGTGGAGGACGACAACAAGGAGGAGGCGACGATCCACAACAGAGTGAGGTCGCACTTTTTGAAGCTGCTGGGGAACACCAGGAGGGAGCTTGAGGAGGTGGACAAGCTAACAAATGATGCCGTGCTGGAGTGCAAGAAGCTGCTTGGAGAGAAGTCTGAAGACCCTGCGGCCGAAACAGACTCCGTGATGCTTTCCATGATCACAGCTCTCCAGGCCAAGCCTCCCGCGTCGAATAACAAGAAAGCAAAGAAGACGAAGGGCAAGAAAGCCTCGGCCTCACCCCCTTCCGGCAAGAGCAGCGGCAGCATCGGGATCGGGGGCGGACACCAGCCTCTGCCCCTCGGCATCGGCGTGGGGGGAGTCGCCATCACTCCTGACGTAACTGATCCTTCCGCCTCCTCTCTCCTCGGACTCAAAGAGTTCGCCCCCCCGTTGGCCACCTCTTGGATCCTTCCCGGCGATGAAATCATTCTCCCGGCTCCCTTCACCGCGGCAAACACTGCGGCAATCACTGCGGCGAACAGCAACAATGACACCAAAAGCAGCAGCACGAACAACAAGAACAACAGCAACAACAGCAACAACAGCAACAACAGCAACATCCGAACCGTTCGAACAGTCGAGGGGACTCTGGTCCTGCGCGACGAAGCCACGAAATCCTTGGGTGTCGTGCCTCCGAGAATTTCAGTCGACCTGGGATTCGGGATCGGATTCTTTCCCCTGCACAAAGTCGAGCGGGCAGCAGTCGGGTCTGGTTCTGCCGCTTCGGCTTCGGCCTTTACCGACGATGCCTCGCTCGCCAAGAGGTGGATGAGCATGTTCGAGCAGGCCATGAGCTGCAAGGGATACTTGGACGGACTTGGCATGAGCTCCAAGTGCAACACAGACCCCTTGACTGGAGGATATGACAGTCTCATTGGGGGGAGGGGCGAGGGAGTCGAATGGACGTTCACGGACGGGAAAAACGGCAACGGCATTAACAAGGAGGGCATCAAGAAGGAGCCGTCGGACGGTTCCGATCCCAACTCGGACGCCGGCAACGGCAACGACGTGGGCTCAGCCTCCGCCTCTGAGGGTGCCGAAGGTGGATCAGCACCAGCAACCTACGGTCTAAGAGGAGCCTCAGCCTCAGCAATCAACACAAACGAATACAACAACATCAGCAGGTCCGCCTCCCCCGCCATCGGTTCCGGTTCCGGTTCCAGTTCCGGTTCCGGTTCATCCCAGCCCAGCACGTCTGCCCACCCCACGTCGCTGAAAGCGAAGGGCTTCCGCTTGACGGCCTTCGGGGGGAACCTCA
>Ga0115555_1000347_pt1 | contig 31485 bp, 25 predicted proteins | sample COGITO_mtgs_1104_2_FD_87285 | JGI IMG/M metagenome (GOLD analysis project Ga0115555, IMG submission 87285) | Pelagic marine microbial communities from North Sea - COGITO_mtgs_110407 | ecosystem: Environmental > Aquatic > Marine > Epipelagic | place: Germany:Helgoland, sampling site Kabeltonne... | reverse complement strand
TTCACTCCTCTTCCTCTTACTCCTCTCATTCGCGATGATGATGATGATGATGATGATGATGATGATGACGACGATTGGTGTCGTCGCGCAAAATCTCGAGACACCGAGGAGGAGACGGACGAAAATCGAGAAGTAGTAGTATTATAATTAGTATCGTGCTCGTTAAAAAGAATCCGCTTCGTCCCGTTGTTGTTCACCAAAACTCGCGCAAAGCTTCTCCTCGAAGTCGTCCCCGGGGATGTTTTCGAGGAGGTCGTGAAGATGAGTCGCGCTCGCATTTTTGTTCTCGTATCGTAGTAATAAAAAAAGAAGTGACGTCTGCAAACGACAGCCACGAAAATTAAAAAAAACGCGGATGAAAAATTTCAGGATTTTTTCATCTTCAGTCGTTTGACGTGTTTTTTTTTCTTTTGTGAGCACCCCCCCCTTCTTTTTTTTTCATAAAAAAATACACACATATATATATAGTAGTGCGCGATGATGATGACGACGATGGAACGAGAACACGAACACGAACGAGAACAGCGGGAAAGGAACAGCAACCGCGGCCTTTGGGGAGGTGGTGGTTTTCGATCGTCGTCGTCGTCTCGCTTTAAAAGCGAGCGCTTTGATTCTCAAAAAAGTGTTCCAAAAATAGACGACGAGGACGGACGCAAAGTCGTTCCAAACGAAGAAGAAGACAAAGAGGAAGAAGACAAAGAACGAGAAGAAGACAAAGAGGAGGAAAAGACAGAACAACAACAAAGTAGGTTATTCGTCCCGGACGAGGAGAAAGCGAGAAGTCAAAAGCGCGATTGGCAGGACGGCATCGCCGGTCGTTCGTTAGCCGAGAGCGGGTATCAAAACGTGGAGAGGAGGAAAGTGTTGGAACCGCCGAGGAAGAACCACGGGATATTTCCAGGGGCGAGACTGCCGAGAGACGAACCGTTCTTCGAGGAGGAAGAGAAAGTGTCTTCGTCCTCCTCTTCTTCTTCTTCGACGATAAAGCGACTCGATAGACTTCCGCAGTACATGAGCGAAATCGAACGGTTCCGTAAAATCGATTTAGCGGAGGAACAAAAGCGCGAGCGCGAAACGCTTCGCGCCAAACGCGACCAACGAGATCACTCGCGACGTCAACGAAACTTAGAACGAGAGAAATTAAATAAAGAGAAAGAAAGACTCGCGCAGGAAACGGAAGAAAACCGTTTACAATTTAAGCGAACGTACGTTGGCAACCGTCCGAACAAGTCCGGCTGCGGATGGGATCCGGTGAACATGAAGCTCAACGAAGCGCGCGTCCGCAAGGAGGATTTGAAAGAAGAAGAGAGGATGCGAATGAAACGGGAAATGGTGGAGAAGAGGACGCACAGCGAGTCGTTCGATATCGTCACGCATTTAGAGAAACGAGGAATGTCATCGTGCGCTGCTTTTGCGAAAGAAAAAACGACGACGACGAGAGAAGTATCACCGGTTAAAACGGGCGGCGCGGAAAATTTTAATGACTTTGTTGGCATCTGATGACTTTTGCGAAAGAAAAAGGAAGTGAGTTTGATTTGAAAACTGGAAAAGCGTTGTGCGAGTCTCTCTTGTTATCTATTTGTATCTTGTCTTTTCTCGGTCGTTAGTCGCTGTGCTCCTCCTCGGCCTCTGCTTTCCTTTCCTCGACAAAATCAGCGTATTGTTCGTCCGATGGTTCTGGGCACCCTTTTTCGAGCAAATAGTTTACGAAGTCGGTATGCTCGAAGTAACGAGCGCAAGCGATATATTCCCAGGTGTCAAGAGGCGTTTTCGCCTCTTCGACTAAGTATTTGAGGCAATCGAGTTGGCCATACCTTGCAGCGTTGTGCACGCACTGACTCTTTACTTCCTCAGATATCTTTCTTTCGTCAACGAAATATTTCAAGATCTCCACGTGACCAACGCATGTTGCTGGAATTGCCCCATATTTTGCCGAAGGTTGCACTTTGGTGAAAAGAAATCGAACACAGTCGAGGTGTCCTCCAATAGCAGCTTGTTCACACGCCTCTTTTTCATCACACGGGCAATCGTGAGAGAAGCAGTACTTCAACATCTCGAGATTACCTTGAAATGCGGCCCTATTAATCGTCTTTTCATCCCACTCGCACTGTTTCACTTCTCTCGCCCACTTGAGCAACTCGAGTTTGTTCGTTGTAGTTACTTGCCAACAAAACAAGGCTTGATCCATCACGTTTCCTTTGGTATCTTTCTTTCCCCAGGGAACGTGATTCCACGCCCATTCCAACGTCGAAATGGATGAACATTCGTGAATAGACAAACCTAATTCCGATACGTCTACCCCGGCATACTCAAGCACACCCCGACTCTCTGTATTCACCAGTGAAAAGAAACACCGATCCGTCTCGTTCAATTTCGGAAGCACGTGCGAGACAAACACATCCTTGTGATGCAACACCAACCCGGTCCATAACTCCGTCGGTCCAAGCTTCAAACGCTCCATTTCCGCGGCGAGCTCTTCCTTCTCCTTTTTCTTCTTCCTCTTCTGCGCGCCGGAAAGGTTCTTCTTCCCTTGTGTGTTCATGTGTGTTGTTCCATCAGACAAAAGCGAAACTTTGTAACGACTTTTCTGCACAAAAATGCGCCCGTCGTCTGCTCGTGAAGAGATGAGATGAGAACAAAAAACGACCTGCGTTTCCTCGCCGTCGGCGTTTTCCTCCGATTCTTTCTCGCCTTTGCGTTCCCAAATATCCTCCTCGCGAATCTTTCCAACAGTCGGTTCGAATTCTCGACCGCGTTCGACGCGTTCAATCACGCGAAAGAATTCGCGCATTTACAAAACACTCACGAAAAACGCATCACGTCGTCGTCGAGAGTGTCACCGTTCGTGGGTGCAATATTCGCGCCATTTTGCGGCGCTGGATCGAAGAGTGATGACGGTGTACTCTGGTCTGTGGTTCCGTTCGTGTGTGTTGATGTCCTCACGGCGATTGTTTTGAGTCAGATATACGAGCGCGGTTGCGCGAAGAGAAAGAACGAGAAAACAGTCGAAGATGATGATGAAAATAAAGGTGAACCAACATCTATCGTTGGAGTGTACATGTTACATCCAATCATTATCCTCTCTTGTTTGTCGCGAACGACGAAAGTGGTGCAATTTTTACTCGCGAGTCTGGTCGTGTACGCCGCCGTCGATGTAAAGACGAACAAGCGCTCGCCGACGGTCACCGGCGGCGCGTTGGCGATGTTGTCGTTGGTGCATTTACCATCAGCCGTGACTCTTTTACCTGGAGTGTTGCTCCATTTTTGGTCCGTTCGTGAAAATGAGTTTGGAACGAGTGGGAAGAAACTCGCGGTACACTTTCTGTCGCAGTACGCGTGCGCGTTGGGAACGTTTGTGAACGTCGCGGATAAATACCTGGTGCCGAACGATGAGTTGAAAGAGTGGTTGCGCGTGTCTGTTTTTGATCGGTACAGAGCAGAAGAGTTACAGCCAAACGTCGGTCTGCACTGGTACGTGTATTCGTTGATGTGGGAACGGTTTTTGCCGTGGTATTGCTTCGCATTCCAAGGGTGTGGGATTGTGTGCGCCTTGACGATTACGGCGAGGTTTGCGCGCAGTCAAAGTCCTTTATTCAGCGCGTGCGCGGGGTTGCTGTGCGCGACGGCGTTGGCATCGCACCCGACTTTAGGTGAGTTCGCGTTTACGACGGTGCTGATATTAGCACACGGCACTTCAGTTCGCGTGCTCGAACGTTCCGAGGCGATTAAAATTGTCGCGGACGGGACGATGATCGCGCTCGCCATTTTCGGTTTAAGTTTTGTCACTTTGCGCGCCTGGTTGATAACGAGAACGGGGAATCCAAATTATTTCTTTGCCGTTACGCTGATGTATGCCGTTGGGCAAGTGTATGTCACGTACGAGACGCTTACGTTTGCGCTATCTAAAAAGAAAAATGGGAAGGCGTCGACGAAAGCGGAATAATACTAGCGCGAGATATTTTTATAGTTGATAGTTTCGACGCGGTAGCAACGACAACGTTAGTCCTTCTCGATAATTTTATAGTGTTGCCAACACGCCACGCCTTCCGACGTTGGTGCCTCTGGATCGTCCACCTTCTCTTTTTTCTTCCTCTCTGATTCTTCTTTTCTGCTGTTTACTCGAAAATACACCACGTACCCGGCTAAAATGTGTAAATCGTGGAACGTCGCGTCGTCCCTTCCGAGCCTACGACCGGCGTTAATCAACTCAACCGACCCTATTGGAACGTCCAACTGTTTCGCTATTTCATTCTTACACTCTCCAACCGTACCGAGCGCGTTCCTATACGTATATTGCACCGTCACTTTCTCTGCATCCTTCGGATGCGCATCCCACGGTCTCAATCTCAACGGCACGGGCTCGTCCGGCGCGACGTTCGGATCGCTCCGTTTCTTTATCCTCTGCATTCGAATCTTTTCTCTATCCGGTAAATCTTTAAACGCGTCCGAGTGATCGATAAAAACTTCTTTTGACCACTCCTTCTCCACCTCCTCGTTTGCAAATTCCTCCATGGTTTCAAACCACTCGATGGTCGCTTTATCGTGATCGTCTCTCATATTTTGAATGTTTCGCACCATCCCTCGGGTGAACTTGCCATTTTGCCCGGGCGTTTCGTTCTCTTTAAACGGTTGGTGGGGTTGTTTCTTCTTCGACGTTTTACCCGTTTTCTTTCCTCCTTTCGTCGTTTTGGCCGCGTTTCCGCGGGTGTTGTTGCCATTCGCCTCGCGCATCATCGTCATCGCGTCGTTCATTCTTCTTCTTCTTCTTCTTCTCAATCAAATCCAGATCTCAAATCCGTTGGGAATAAAAAAAACGCACACGAAAGCACCCCCAAACTCTCTAAGAAGAAGGAAAATGCCCTCTCACTCTCGCACCCCGAACGAGACAGAACTCTCTCTCTCTCTCTCTCTTTCAAGATCGTCTACTCTTTCGTCTCTTTCGTCTCTTTCGTCGCAAATCGTCGTCGTTGCAATAAACACACCGCCGACCCGCGAGAGAAGAGATGAGAGATTAAATAATTTTTGTGATGATGTTTTTCGTCCATTTTACAAAACAAGCGTTTCGAGCTCCAAATTCGCTCCCTCATAAAAAAAAAACAAATTCGAGGGAGCAAAAAGAGGGGGGAAGAGATGAAGGTTGCGACGAGGACGACGATGTGCGCGGCGATGAAGCGGAAAGCGATACTGATGAGAGCGCTGACTTCGAGGACGACGACGACGACACCGACGACTGGAAGATTTTCTTTCTTTTCTAATCACGGGGACGACCAGCGGCGTTATAATCGGCGGCAGAATCACGAAAAGTTCACGAGACGACGACTGCAACGAGGAGGGGCGAGCAGTAGCGGGGGTGAATCATGGAGCGATGATGATAAAAGCAGCGGCACAAACAGCAATTCTGCGAGTGGAGGGACGATAAATTCACCCTTATTGCGATTCGACGACGCCTTGTACGAGTATCTGTTGAAGAACACACGGGAACCGAAACTGTTGAAACAGTTGCGAGAGGAAACGAAAGCGTTTAGTCCCGTCGGCGCTCGGATGCAAATACCTCCGGAACAAGGGAATTTTTTACGACTCGTAGTGGAGATGATAAACGCGGAGAAAATCATCGAGATTGGCGTGTTTACCGGGTACAGCTCGTTAGCGATGCTCTTACCGATGACCGAGCGGTCGTACGACGGCGACGTTCGTTTCCACGCGTGCGATATCGACGACGACGCCATGGCGGTGGCGAGAAAGTTTTGGAAAGCGGCGAAGGTTGAACACATGGTTCGCGAGCACGTCGGGGATGCGAAAGTGAGCGTAGAACACATCAAAGAGGAGTTTGGGGAAAATTATTTCGATTTAGCGTTTGTGGATGCGGACAAGAGGGCGTACATGGGGTATTACGAACAGTTGTTGCCGATGATGAAGAAAGGCGGTTTGATTATCATCGATAACGTGTTGTGGTACGGACGACCGGTGAATCCGGATTTCGACAAAGATAAGAAAACGATCGCGATTAAAGAGTTTAACGAGTTCGTCGTGAACGACTCGCGAGTGAGTCATAGCTTAGTACCCATTGGTGATGGGATTAGTATTTGTCGCGTGCGATGAGAGAGACGTTGTTGGTTTGTGAAGCGCGCGCCGTATATGCGTGTGATATAGATTCTCCATCTTCTAACTTTAGTTTTATAATAGAGTAACTAAAAATCTATCACTGTGTGATGCTACTGTGTTCGCTATTATTTCTTCTATGCATCTATATCTATATCCAACTCTCGCTCTTTCCGCTACAAAAAGTAATCCGGTACCGTGCGTTTACACGGCGCCGCGCGATTGGAATCGGGCGCCGCTTCAAACACTTTGAACCGCGGCGTGAAATGTTCGTCCAATTCGAGTAAGCTCGCCACGTTCCCACATCGATAGCAGTAATTCGGCGCAGACCAAACCGTCACTAATTCTTTGTCAAACATCCACTTGTACCCTTCCATGACTAACTGATGCGCTCGACAAATCAGTTTCAACGCGTTCTTCTCGTTGAAGCTTTTACACGCATCGTCGCCGAATAAATAACCCGCGCCTCGAGGAGACAAACCCCAACCTTTGATGTCCTCTGGATCTGACCACAACAAATCGCACATCGGCCCTTCGTGCGGAACCTCTCTTTTTCTATCAATCGCTCTAATCTCGTCGATGGTTGTTATATTCGGCGACAATCCTCCGTGTACGCACAGCGCTCTCCCGTCAATCATCGCCGATAAAGACAAGTAATCGAACACGTCCGTGCAATATCTCCACACGTTCACGCTCCCGTATTTTCTCAGGCACTCGTCGTAAAAACCGTACACTTGCGTGATCTGCCGACACTCGTGATTCCCGCGGATCAAAAACATTCGGTCCGGATACCTCACCTTCAGCGCCAACAAAAGCAAAAACGTCTCCACGCTATAAAACCCTCTGTCCACGAAATCTCCCATGAATAAGTAATTCGTATCTGGACACTCCCCGCCGACGGAGAATAACTCCTTCAAATCGTAAAACTGGCCGTGAATGTCCCCGCATATCGTCACCGGACTCGAAATATTTTGCACGTTTGATTCTTCCACCAAGATCTCCACCGCCATTTGACAGAGCTTTTTCACCGAGTTCTCGTCGATTATCTCGCACTTACGCAAAGTGGCAATCCACGCGTCCACTTCAGATGACGACGCCATTCGTAGTATTCGTATTATATAACAATACGTCGAGAAAAGAGAGAGAGAAAGAGGATTCGTTTCCACGGGAAAGCGAGAGGAAATCGAATTCAAATCCCTGTTGTTTGCGTTCGTCTTTCGCGTCTCTGCTACGCGCACAAAACGCGTCTCTTCTTGGGCGCAAAAAAGAGCCCCGCGCAAGAACACCAACAACACCAACGAAACGCTCGAGACGACGTCTTTTGATGCGCGTATAACGTAGTCCAAAAGGTTGTTTTTTAATGACGAATTTGGTTCAAAAATCCTCCAAAAGTTCCTCCAAAGACTGAACCTTTTGCTCATCACACGAAGCCCCGCTGTTGTTGTTCTCGAGCGGTATCAGAGCACGCGCACGATCATCGAGAGAGGCGCTTTATACTGCGTTTGCGTGCACTCTCTTCTTTTTCACCTCTTACTTTTGCGTAAACGAAAGAAACAAGACGCATCACATCACATCACACAACGAAGACATGACGGTTGCGGCGAAAGACAAGAGGGAAAACGCATCCTCGCAACGCGCCGTGGAAGCCATCTCGCGCATAGAAACCTTAATAAAATCTATACAAAAAGGAACCTTAGAAGAGGTCATAAAATCCTGCCTCGCATTCCGCGACCAAACGGAGGTATTGAGCGCACGAGACGTGAAAGGAAGAGGGTGTTTACACTTAATAGCGCAGAGGCGAGACGTGGCGGCGGTGGATATTTGCAAACACTTGGTGGGAAATGTAAAGTGCGACGTGGAGATGAGAGACGCCGACGGCGCGACAGCTTTACTCATCGCGATGTCGAGAGCGAATGCTTTAGTTCTGGAGTATTTGTTAGTGGATGGGAAAGCTGACGCGCTGGTGACATCGAAGGACGAGAGGAACGCGTGGCACTTTTTAGCCGAGTGGGACGGCGGGCGAGAGCAGGCGAGAGAGACGGCGGACGTGTTGATGACGAAATGTGGTGGTGGGCCGGAGAGAGTGCAAGAGGTGAAACGAATGTTGGAGAAGAAAGCGAGTGGAGGGAATACCGGGTCGCCGTTTTTGTTCGCGGTCGGGTGCGGGTCTCACGAAGTGGCAAAGTTGCTTTCTCGGGAACTCGACATCGAAGGGAAGCGGGAGACGATACGCGAGGAGACGTTGCAGTCGGGAGTCGGCGCTGTGGTGTTAGCAACCGCGAGTGGCTGCGTGGAAACCTTACGGTTTGTTTTAGAAGATTGTAAAATAGATGCAAATCAGAGAGCGGAAGGTGGGATGTCTGCTTTGCACGTGCTCGCCAGTCACCCGAAATGGGCCGGGACGGATCCGGAAGACTCGGAAACGAGAAAGAAAGCGCTTGACGTTTTACTCAATAATGGAGCCGATGCGAACGCGCGAGATAAAGACGGAATGAAAGCGATACACGCAGCTGCCGCGTGTAGAAGAGAGGATGTGGTTGAGTATTTGCTTTCGCACACGGAAAAAGATGAAAATTTGAAAGAAGAAGACGAGTGGAACGCGCAAGCGGTGATGCGACGCGTGGAGGAGTTGATCATGGAGATTCGCAGACAACACAGCGGCCAAGCGGAAGGCAATCCCGAGCAAAATTTGCACGATTTACCACAAACTAGCGTAACTAGGCACACACTTGGTCCACAAAAGAAGTTATCCGAGGAGGAAATGAAAGAAGCAGAGCAACATAAACGCCTCGGCGACGAAGCGTTCGTCGGCGGTAAATACCAAGACGCCTTGGACGCGTACACGAAAAGTTTGGAAACCGACGAGTGGAACGCGAAAGTGTGGGCGAACAGGTCCGCGTGTAAAGAAAAACTGAACGATTATTTGGAAGCGAGAAAAGACGCTGTCACTGCGAGATCACTCGACCCAACCTACCTGAAAGCCTGGTTTCGTGAAGGCAAAGCGGCGAGGGCGATGAACGATTTCGAGGGCGCCGCGGTGGCGTTTTTTGAAGGTTTGCGCTTGGACGAGAATAACGCAGATCTGAAGAATGGATTCGAGGAGGCGATTTCCGAAGGCAGAAGAGCGTTCATGCAGCAAGAAAAGAACATGAATAAGAAGTGATGAAAGTATCTATCCAAAAGAAATTGTTTAACGTTGAGTTTGATACACATAAATTCATTAATACAAGTACAGTATGTTTATTTTCTACCAGTTGTCATCACGGTCTCGTTGTTTGTGATATCAAAAAGCCGGCGCGAGTTCCTCTTCGTTCTGATGCATACCGTTGGAGTTTTCGTTTTCGGGACTTTCCGCGTCGTTTTGCTTCGCCGCGTCCATCCTTCGCGTCGCTTCTTTCAAAATTCTTCCCAGTCGGTCTTCACCGTTGACCATGAGCGTCGCTCGATCGCGTATGATTTCTTCCAGCGCCAATTGGTCGTCTAATCCAGTTCGAATGAAGTTTTGAGGATCGTGCTCGTGAATTTGTAATTGTTCGGCGAGTTGTAACCATAAAGAGTTGTTTTGACCGGCGGAGAAGACGGTTTCTTTTTCTTCCGGCGTCGCCTCTGCCGTCGGCACGGATGCCGTCGTGTTGTTCAAAACTGGCACGGGAAGAGTTGTAGTTGTCGTCGTAGGTGTGATAGTAATCGTATCATCTGACGACGACGAAATCGTCTGCTTTCTGAGATTCTCCTCCTCCTTCCGTTTCCTTTCTTCCAAAAACCTCGTTCGACTCATCGATAACCTCGCGTGCATCTGATAACAACTCACGCACAGTCGGAACCCTTTTTTTGAAGCACCTTCTCCTTCTTCTATGTTGTTATTGTTCTTGTTGTTCCTGGACCTAGGCGAAAATCCATGATCGCCACCACTCGAAGCCGTATTCCCACTATTAAACACCGTCCCTTGACTCTGGTGCGGCGACTGCGGCCCAATCTCCAACATCGTATTCTTCACTCTCTCTTCCTCGCGAACGGCCATTCTTCCAACCCCGACTAACTCCTCGCACGCTTGACAAGAAGGTGAATGTTGTACTTGATGTTGTTCTCCGCGTGATGACATCGCATCTTCGCCGCTTCCATCATTTTTCGTCGACTTCTCTTGTTCGCAGCACGCGCCGCACTCCCACACGAACCCAACCAGATGTACGTTGCACACGTCGCACCTCTTCGGCGCTGAAATCGACGATCGATCGATATCCTCCGCCGTCCCGACGACTTCATCCGGCGTTTCCGTAAACCGAACCGATTTTTTCCTTCTTTGTCCTCTTTCGTGGTGCGCAGAGGCGTGTGGTTGCTGACTCACCACGCCCCCAAATTTGGCATCGTCTCGGTCCTCGCTCGTTCGCTTCGGCGTCGGCGCTGCCGTCGGAGAAGTGCTGCTGTTACCAATAACATTGTTGTTGTTGTTGTTGTTGTTATTTTTCGGTCGCGCGTTGACTAAGATCGGCGGGACCGTGCATCTCGCGTACCCGTTCATCTCGATCGAGCGTTCTTTTTGGAATGCTGACGTGTAAATAAAAAAGCGACGATTGGAAACTCTCGATGAGAGTGAGATTTAGGACGCTTCTTTTAACGCTCTGCCGCCGTTGCAAACGATGAGACTGAAAAAAAACTGCGACAACAAAAGACTCTCGTTGCGCGAGTATTGCGTGTGTGTGTGTGTGAGAGAGAGAGAGAGAGAGAGAGAGAGAGAGAGAGAGAGAGAGAGTTCCTTCTGTGCAGAATACTACTCTACTCCCAGAGAAAGGAAGAACACCCGAAAACCTCTGGAGGTTTTTCTTTTCTGTCGAAGAAAAAGAGCGAGATCTCTCTAGGGTTTAGGGTTCATCTTTCTCTCATCCGGAGAGGAATTTTACCACAAAAGTCCTCAAATAAGAGAGGGACAGAGAGAGAGAGAGAGAGAGAGAGAGACTTTGCGCGCGAGACAGAGAGAGAACGATGACGTCAAATCATCTGGCGTCGTCGTTTACGTCGTCTTTCGAAATTGGTGTCGTTGCAAAAGGAAGAAATCATCGTCGTCGTTATTATTATTGTCTTAAAAGCGAGCCGATGATGCGTCGGCAGAAAAGAAGATATGGAGACGAGGACATCGTCCTCGACGAGAGAAGAAGTAGTTTAAGTAGGAGAAGAAGAAGAAACCAAATTCGCGCATCCGCGTCGTCGTCCACGACGCATTCGGAATACATCGAGAACGCCGCCTCCATCGCGCGAACGAAAAACACGGAAACGAACATCCAATCTTTGCTGCGAGTGTTACAAGCGAAAGAAGGTTTGGAAATCGTGGAACCGAACCAGAGGAGAAACGTGCACCCGCTGGTGGTTCCGGTCGCGAAAGAGTTGGCGACATCGACGACGATTGGGATTTACATTCCACACGACGACGTGGATTCGTTATCCATCGTTCGCGTGTCCTCGTGCGGGAAGTTTTTGACGCTTTTAGCGAGAAATCCAAAGGAGTTTATCCACCGCGAGATTGTTGTCGAGGAAGCGGCGACGGACGGCGCGGAGAGAGCGCTGTTTGACGCCAGCGGGGAAGTCGGGAAGAACGCGTACGAGTTAAACGACTATTCAGAAAAGAAGGGAAAGTTGACCTTGGACCAATATTTGACGATGAAAGTTGGGAGGTTTCCGAGCTCTTTGAGAGGTTTAGTCGAGCGGCATTTGGAGAGGAAAGACGAAGAGTCCGCGTTGGTCGCGTGCGACGTGTTTAAGAATCAGTTTCAAAATTGGGGCGAAGTGTACGCGTTTATTTCAGACGTGTACGCGTCGTTGAATCGAATGGAAGAGGCGAGAGATTTCGCGCGATCGGGCGTGCAGTGTCCTTGGTCGACGTTTGAAACCCGAGAATCGCTCGATCGGATGATTGAAAGAGCCGGTTGGGGCGAGACGAGCTCGGTGGCTGAGATTAGAAAGATTTTAGACACGAGGAAAGGACCGGGTAGAGATCAATTCGTGGACGAGAGTAAAGAAAAAGTGAAAGCTGAGGAAGACGCGGAAGATTGCTTGAACGCGATGGCGAACGGGGAGAAGGCGATTGTAGATACGGTCATTCAACTGGCTGAATGTTACTCGAGAGCGGGGAAGGAGAAACACGCAAAGTTTGTCATGTGTGCGAGCTCGCCGTTTTGATGCTGCTGCTAAAATAAATCATTAACGGTTGCTACTGCGCTACTATACAAATACTCTCTTCTAATGTTATCATCAGTATTATTATCCTCCAATGCGTATCATCGACCGGTTTTCCATGAAAGCTAAATTCTCCATGCCGGCATGTTTCGCTTTCTTTCTCTTCACCGCGCCTTCCACGATGGCCTTCAAATCATCGTCGGACGCGTTATCTACGCGCATGGCGTCTCGCAAAGATACTTCGGCGTTACCAAACAAACACACTTTCAAATTTCCATCCGCTAATATACGCAATCGATTACACCCGCCGCAAAAATGGTTCGTCATGCTCGTCACGAAGGACACCGTGCCTTGAAAATCATCGATTTGGAAGTTCTTCCCAACCTCAGATTTGGTTTCATCCGGGATTCGCGCGATCGATGGGTACTTTTTTTGAATGGTATCAAACATTTCCGCGTAGGATACCATTTTTCGCGTCTCCCATTTGTTCCCGTTGAACGGCATGTACTCAATAAACCTCACGTTGACTGGTTTCTCTTTCGCGAATTGCACAAAATCTAACAACTCGTCGTCGTTCTGCCCTCTCACGACGACGACGTTTACTTTAACCGTCTCTATCCCGATCCGAATAGCCTCGTCGATTGATTTCAACACTTTCTCTAACCCGTCTCGCCTCGTCATGAACTCAAATTTTGCCTTTACCAACGAATCTAAACTCACGTTGATCGACTTCAAACCGTTCCGTTTCAACGCGTCAAGTTTACTCTTCAACGCGACGCCATTCGTCGTCATCGCCACGTGTTCTATCCCATCTATCCTCGATATTCGTTCCACTATGTCTGTTAAATCTTTCCTCACCGTCGGTTCTCCACCCGTCAGACGAACTTTCCTCACCCCGCCTTCTTTCGCGAATAACTTCACCAAACGTTCAATCTCCTCGGTCGTTAATAAATCATCTTTCGGCGCTAAATCGATCCCATCCTCTGGCATGCAATACAGACATCGCAAGTTGCACCTTTCCGTCAGAGATATCCGCAAATAGTCGTGGTGGCGGTTAAACGTGTCCGTGAGCATGGAAAACTGTTGATTCGTATTCGTATTCGTCGTTGGTGGTTTTAACTCATCCGCCGTCGTTTGTCTGCGCTTTTTCCATTCGGTTTTAGTCTTCCCGTCGTTTTCGTCCTCGAACAACGGCAGAGGGTTTGCCGCGTATAGTTTTTTCGGCGCGCAGTTTTTGTTGTTACTGAAGAGGGGCGTTCGAGAGACGAGGAGGAGTTGGCGCAATATTGTTGCGGGGCTTCTTCTCCCGCGCTGCATGATGATGAATGAGAGGTAAAGAATGAAGGAAAAGTGTCGTTTGGTCGTCCTTTTTGAGAGGCGGTCAAATGACAAAAAACTACCAATTTTCTATTATTCTACATTCGCTATACATCTGTGCTATCACATTCGCTTTTTGACGTCGTCGCTAGCCTTTATTTTGCTGTTGCTGGTACCTCGCCATCAACTCTTCGATGGGCATGTTCGCTTCGTCTTCCAAACGTTTCTTTTCCTCGTCCGCATCTAACATGTCTTCGTCTTCTTGAAGCGCTTTTTCGTCCTCCTCTAACGTCGATTCGTTATCTTCAGAATCATCTTCGTCTTCGTCTCGATCAAAGTCAGAGGAGTTTTCCGGCGATGGAGACGGTTCTTTTTGCCCAAACTGTCGATTGTTCGATTGGTATCGGCGCATGAGTTCTTCGATTGGGATGTTCGCCTCGTCCTCGAGCGCGTTCTTTTCCTCCTCGGCAGTTATATTCAAACGCTCGTCGTCCTCCTCTAAAGCCGCGCGTTCGTCTTCTTCGATCGTACCTTCGTCGTCTTCTTCGTCGTCCGAGGCATCTTCGACGGTGAAATCATCCGAGTTTGTCATCGCGTCGTCTTCCTCTTCGTTGTCTTCGATGGCCATGATATCGCAGGCGTCGATGTGATCCATATCCCGGGAATGAATACCTTCAATCTCCACGGTATCTTCACCACCAACAACTGCAATGGTAGCACCACGATTGCCGTTGTCGAAGTTTGGTTGTTCGATTTTAATGTCTTTTTCGTCGAGTGGTCGTTCGTCGATCGATTTCGGCGTCGGGACGACGTACTGCGGGATGCCCGGTTTCGAGAAGCCTTCGAGCACTGGTCGAGGGTATCGAGGACCAGTTGCTGGGACGTCCAACTCTGGCCTCGCCAATATAGTCTTCAAAGACAACCATCGACCAGGACCTCGCAAATCTTTGTTCTCTTCCTCTTCTCGTTTCATCGCCTCCTTCGCTTTCTTGATTTGCGCCTTTGTGCGCTTCGCCTGCGGCGCGACCTTCGCCGGTTTGCCTTGTTTTTCTCTGCGCAACGCCGCCGCGGCGGCTTTAGCCTCCTCTTGCTGCTTCAAAAACGCTTGCATCGCGGCTTGCTCTTCCTTTTCGGCTTTCTTCTTGGCTATTTGCGCGATTTCGCGATGCGTCAACGCCCCTGGAATGGGTGGATCCCAAATCGACCTGCGCGTTGGTGGTTGTTCCCGTTCTTGTTCTTGTCCGTCTTCTACTTTTACCTCTACATCTATCGTCGCGTTCTCCTTCTCTTCCGCCTCTTTCTTCTCCTGTTGCAACCGCAACTGCTTAAACGCATCAATCGTGGCGTAATACAACCCTGATTTCGGATCGCGATACTTTGCCGGTAACCCGGTAATCGCGCAAATTTTCTCCTCTTTCGCCGAAGTCGACGGCGCTTGATCTTCGCTTCTCAAATAAAACTCCGGCGCGTCTCTCTCACTCACCGCGCCTCGGATTAACTCGTACACAATCTTCCCGGGTTTATCGCCTTTCAAACTTCTCTGCCGAATCGCCGGTCCGTCGTACCGCTTTTTCCTATCCATCATCTGATTCTTCTTCTTCTGCTCTTCCTCCAAGTGCAACAAGTGCTCCAACTCGATTAAATTCTTCTTCTCCGTAATCTTCGCCTCTTTGATCATCTCCTCCATGGTCGGAACGACGTACTCCACCTTCGGTCGCACGATTTGCGGTCTCGACTTTCTCTCTCTTTGCAACGCCTCGGACCTTTCCCGAATCTCCTTCGCGGACGCGCGCGACGAGACTCGAAGTTCCTGCGGTATGACCACCGCCGGCTCCGTCGTCGCCGTCTGTTGTTCTTGTCGTTGTTGTTCTTGTTCTTGATACGCACCACTACCACCACCAGCAGCAGCGGTAGCAGCAGTATCACTCGCACCTTGTTTCTTCTTCTTCGTCGCCTCGTTTCTTTCCGGCGCTTTCATCGTCTTCCTCCGTCGTTCCGTTCGCACTTCCACTTCCTCCTCGTCTTCGCTCGTTTCCTCCTCGTCGAAATCTTTATCAAAAACGTCCGCGACTTCTTCCTCGCTTTCGTACTCGCTGTCTTCGTGTTCTTCTTTGAACGCGTCTTGGTTCCAGAACTCTTCGTCCGCGGAGTCTTCGTCTTCGAGCATGCGCGTCATCCGGCGACCTCGCGTCGAGCGAGGTGGGAGTTTCACTCCGCCTTCCCCCATCGGATTGCTTTTGCTTTTCCCCGGCTACTCTTTTCAAATGAGATATGTTTTTATTACGTTTACGCAAAGCGTATAACACTCGCCCCAAAAACTCCCACTCCCAGTCTGGAAGGGTGATCTCGTACGGAGAGTACTACGGAGAAACGAGACGTACCACCGACTCAACTGCGCGCGCGTCCGTCTTCTTCTTCTTCTTCTTCTTAAAGGTTTGAAATGGTCAGAGGTTTCCAATTTCCTCAGGGGAAAGTTTTTGAAGAATTTCGCCACAAATACTACTCGTAATACACGCGAGAGCGGCGAACGCGCGAAAGAAAGAATACCACCTTGACGCGGTCGTCGTGTGAGTCCTTGTCGTTTACGTCGTCGTTGTCTCTGCTTTGAGCGTCTTCTTCTCGCATCATTCAAATGGGAAACAACACCAACAAAACGAGGAACCGAGGAGGAGCCGCCACCACCACGAATGGGACGAGCAGGAGTAAGAAGCGCGGCGGTGATGAAAACAACAACAATTCTGAAGCGACGAGAAGTTCGATGCTGAAATACTGCGTGGAAATGATGACGACGAAGAAGAAGAGCGATGGTGGTGAGAATGGATTTGGAGAAGAAGAAGAATTAGTTGCGAGGACGAGAAACGCGTTACACGTGATGGCTCGATCGAATCTGTTGTCGTTGGCGAGCGAGATGGAGGGCGGGATTTTTTTGACGGAGATGGAGCGCATTTTGGCGTTCGGTAACACGAGCTGGACTGAGGAGAGGTGTGGATTTCGAGAAGTTTACGAAGCGGTTCGAGGCGTGGCGGTGATTCAGTTTGTGGCGGAGAACGCGTCGACGGAGCGGTTCGCGAAGTTTTTCACGAACGCGTTGCAGGATCTAGACGGTTCGCTCAAGGCGTTGGTGAAATGCATAGTCGAAGACGAGGCGAAAGTGCAGTTGACAGGGATAGTGCAGTTGACATTAGCCATAGTGAAGTGCGTAGAAATTATAGCGAAACGGTCCGGGGCTTTATCTGAATACATGCCCGGGGTGAAACACGAAGCATCGCAATGTTTCGGAAAGATTTTGCGAACTCTTCTCGGATTATTAAAAGTCAACCAAATGAAAACAACTTACGAAACTTTGGAAATGGCCGCGTTAAAGTGTATTGATGCGATTTGTGCGGCGCATCCTGGATCGGCGAAGCAACACGTATTGAGTTTGCAAAGTACAATTAAAATGTACGTGGGAGGCGGGAGTTATAAAAGAAGCCACACGTTTCCCGCGGTCGCTGCGAGATGCTTCGCGTCCGTGTTGAGAGCATCGGGTGGCACCAAAGAGTTGGCCCGAATTTGGCAATCGACCATGCGCGCTGCTTTAGTCGAAGCGCACCATTTCGCGAAAATGGCGTTCGATGGTTTTGAAAAGTTGGAAGTGGCTGAAAAAGGATTAAAAATGCTCACGCCGGTTGGATACGATCTTCCCGCCAAATTTCTCGCGAACGAGAACATACAAGACGCGTCGAGGGAAGGCGCGCACGATAACTTGGACAACGTACTACTCGTGTGTGAGGAAATGTTGAATTTGAAAGAGTTTCCAGTATTCGTGAGCGTGCCTATTCAATCAATCTGCGAGCTCGCGAAACGAGTTTTGAAGTGCAACGGAACGCCAATTTCTCAATCGCCGGGGCTTCCTCCAGGTGTACCGTCGCCACGTTTGAGTGCAAAACTTCCATGCACGCACGAAAAGGCTTTGATGTTGTTAAATGCGACGATTTCAGCTACGAAAATAACGTTTGCGCCGACGTGTGGTTTCGCGTGTACGATGTTGGACGATTGCTTGCGAAACACCGCGGCAAACGATCGCACCGGGGAAGTCACGAACGCATCCGTTCGATGCGCGGCGTACGACGTATCCATAAATCTAGCGAACACTTTAGGCGCAGGTGCGGTGAAAAGCTTCATATGTGATTCAATAGCGTTACATGCCATTGAGGATGCGGCGGCGACGTTCACGAACGTGTCGTTCATCCGAGCATCGTCCGCGAGAGAGCACCAATCGCAACAACAAAGAAAGAGGAAGAAACACGGCGCGCACGGCGTTGAAACCGAACAAGATCCCGAGATAATTCGCGAAATTGCCGCAAGAGTAGATAACGACATTCTCTTAGCCGGCGGTATGACCGCATCAAATCGCGTTTTGACTTCAACCGCGGCGCTAAAATGTTTAGCAGCGTTTTTGCGCGTCGGAGGCGCTTCGATTTCTGGAAGCGCGAGACGTGCCATCGACGACGTCGTTGCCGCTGCGTACGAATCAAGCGTTATCGAACCTTTCAATTTGTATCGCGGCGAAACGTGCAAGAGAATGTTGGAAGATTTAAAGGCTGCAAAAACGGAGGCGTTGTTGGCCTCAACGCTTGCGCCGACATCGCATCGACCGAGGAACAGCGCGTTGACGTTTGCCTCGTTCGCAAATACATGCGACGTAGCCTCCGTACACGCGCGCGTTGCTTTGGAGAGTTTGTTGCATCCGAGCGCGCCGCCTTTATTGGAGCGCGCGAGTAATTCGCTGAAAAATGCGACGAGAGAAGAAAAAGTAAAGTGGTCGTTGACTGATAAAAATAGCACCGAGCACGCATTAGACGGATCGAAACCGACTTGGGGGGACGACGGTGAGGAAGAAGAGGAGGAAGAAGAAGAAGAAGAAGAAGAAGAAGAAGAAAACAAAGAAGAAGAGCCAGTGGCGATGGATGACGACGATGAAGCGCAAGAACTAGAAGTTGAAGACACCGTCGTCCAGAAGCCTATGCTACCTCCTCGAGAAGGAGAAAAAGAGGAAGTTGAAACAAAAAGGGTTCGGCCTTCCGGCGCCGCCGGCGCCGTTCAAGAAGACGACGAGTTTGGCGCGTTTGGCGTGCCGGTGAATTCTAGTAAACTTCGAACCTCTGACGACGCGTGGATTCCATCGAAAGCGCCTCGGATGGAAGACGCAGAACAAGAAGACGAACAACAACCGAAGAAGAAGAAAAAGTTTGGCAAGTCCTCCGCTTCGGCGGCACAAAAGCGAGCCGCCGCGGCGAAAGAAACAGAAGATGACTCCGATTCTGACGGCGCGCTCCCCGACATCGTCTTTGGCGATGACGACGACGACGACGAAGACGAGCCGCCGGCATCAAGGAAGAAACCGAAAAAAGGAAAACGCTAATACTAGCCCGTCGTAAAATTCTCTCTGGCGAACGAAAGGTTGCGTTAAAGTTGTTACGTTAGAATAAGAACTCTCTTCGCGGGCGACCGCTTTTCTACATTAAAATGATACCTTCACGATACCGTCTCTTCTACACTTGTTGTAAAAAGTACAGCAGTCGATCTTTCATCTGCTGTTCCGTCGGCAATCCTTCGATCCTGTCCAGCACTTTCCCTTTGTGAAACAACACAAAGGTCGGCAACCCTTCCACTTTCCACTTCGAGCTCAGCTCCACGTATTTCTCCGTATCGATTTTCACGAACTTCACCTTATCTTTAAACTCCGTTTGACTCGCGAATTTGCCGCACATTTCCGAGGCGAGTTTGCACGGCCCGCACCACGTGGCGTAGAAATCCACGAGGACTGGTATTTCCGACTCGTCGATGAGTTCTTGGAAACTGGTGAATGTTTTCTTCGTCGAGCATTCAATCTGGCCGCTCGTTTTCCTATACCTCCTCCTAAAACTCCTCCTCCTTTTACTACCACTCAAAGTCCGAGACTTCAAAAAGAATCGCGACGACGACGACGCGAACGACTTCGACGCACCGCTCGTCGTCATCGTTGTGTTATTCTCTAAAGTGTATTAATACTCAAAGCAGAGTGTTTTGTGAGGGAAAACGACGAGTTAGTTATTTCCCCGGAAAAGTTCAAAAATCTCCACAACAGAAACGACAAAGATGAGGACGACGACGACATCAACAGACGCGAATACAAACGAAGAAGAGCACGAAACGCGGCGCGAAAAAAGAATCTCGCACATTTTACGCGAACTGAAAATCAAAACCGGCGTCCTCCGTCGCCTCTCCAAAGAGAGGGAAATGTACGAACGAGAAGTTTTGGATTTCACTTCGCGAATAGAAAAAGACGAGAGGATTGACCGAAACGACGACGACGACGAAACGAACGACAACGACAACAACAACAACAACGCGAGACAACGGAAACAGTGCCTGGAAGAGTCGAAAGCGATGGTGAGAGACACGTTCGTTCGATTAGAAAAAGCGTTCGTGGATTTAGAGGAGTTCGTGGAGACTCTCGTCGAGGGAAAGGAGGACTTTGATGTGCGCGACGAGGTGACTGGGAAGGAGGAGTTTCGACTCGCGAAAGAACAGGTGGAACGAGTGAAACCGAGTTTGTGTTGACTGTATGAGCACATCGCACATTTCGCGTTTGATTTTTGCGACGGCGATGATCTGACGCAGGGAAGGAGGCGTTTAAAGTGGAACGAGTGAAACCGAGGCGTTCTGTGTTGACTTTGCGATCGCTCGTATGTATGCGCGCTCGACTTGACTTTGACTTTTAAAAACGAATACTACTGTAGAATACAAAGAAGCGCTTCGCGTGACCAGTACATTGTGCAAATCATACTACTACTACTACTACTACTACTACTACTACTACTACTACTACTACTACTACTACTACTACTACTACTACTACGTGTTATTTCTAATTCTATTTCTTCTCTCTCTCTCTCTCTCTCTAAACTTTGCTCTCCGTCATCATCTCACGAAGGTTTGACGGAATATGTCGTCCTCGTCGTCGTCGTCGTCCTCTTTGTTGTACGCGGATGATTTGGAAACGAACACGGGTAGAGGTAAACCGTCGTCGATATCGCCGGTTTTCCCGGTGAGCGCTTCTTTTTTCATCTTTTGCAACTTGAAGTTGTTATAGCCGATGATACCCATGAGACAAAGGAATAATCCGCAGACGTTGTACGCGTCCAAGACGTCGCCGTAGATCACGACCGAGGCGCCGATGGTGATTAAATCTTTCGCCGTGCCTATGATCATGACCGTAATCGCCGAGGTGGTTTTTAACAACTCAAACTCCGATAACGTCATGCCGAACGCCATGCACGCGCCGAATAACACCGTCGCGAACGCCTCCGCCCACTCTTTGCTGGTGTGAAAACTCCACTGTTTCGCGTCCCACTTCTCGGCTTCCCACCACTGCTCGTGAACGCAACTAAACGAAAACGTCACCACCGTCATCACCGGCATCGCGTGGTACAACAAAATAACCGGATGATGTAAACCGTATTTGTTCGAGCTCGAGGAATGCATGACTTTCTGTGCCACCACCCACCGGACCGCACTCACCGCCGCCGCGCTCAAACAAATAAAAAACCCAATCGCGTTAAACTGCGTCTCCCCGATCACCGCCGCCGCTTCCCCCAACATCACCGTCACCACGATCCCGGTTAACGTCCACGAAAACTTCTCCATCCCGGTTATAAAACTCACAAACAACGTGAATATCAAACTCGTCGTCTTCGTCAACGTATAAAACGACACCGTAATGTACACTAAACTAATATTACTCAACCCGATATCTAACCCCATAAAAAACCCAACCGGCAAAATCGTTCGCATCCACGAATCCGTCGGCACCACCGGCCTCCCTCGCGTGACGAACCGTTTATCCCGATCGTTAAACAATTGCGGCCATTGCAACGCCCAGGTCGCTAAAAGCCACTGCATGAAAAACTGACACGACGTGTACAAAAGTGGCGCCGGAAACCCTTTCTTGCTAAAAATCGCTTTGTTATACAGCGCCAGCGACGCGGATAACACGAACCAGAGGGTCGCTAACACCGCGCATTTCATGTACAGCCATTTGGTGTCTCGATCGATGATCTTTTGCGCGTACGCCGTGGAGACGTTTTTATTGTTCAAAGTATCCTCGTTCTCGTCGTTTTCGTTTTCACGGTCTGCATCTTTATCGATCAAAAGCACCGTTCCTCTCGTTCCTTTCCCGTTCTCAAAATCATCGTTTTCATCATCATCATCACCTCCGACGACATCATCATCTTTGTCCGCCGGTACATCCTCTTCTCGTAAACGTGGTGGTTTCATCTGCGAATTCGCAAAATCATCCTCGATTTCGCCGTCGTCTTTTACCGTTGTTGTTCCCATCGTTTTTCTCAAAAGAGTATGAATTTGAGAGGCGTCTTCTTCGCCGCTCCTTCTCTTTACGCGATGATTTGGAGCGTGACGACGACGATGATCTTCTTCTTCTTCTCCCTCTCGTAGTTTTCCCTCGTTGGTGTTTGTGTTTTTCTGCGGCCAAAATTTTAAGGCGAACGACGAATTGCTTTTTTTTTCGTTTTTTTCGTTCGCTCCTTCTGTACCTCCTTTCCCTCCTCCTCCTCTCGTTTTCTCATCAGTCGTCTCAAAAGTCGAAGGAGGGAGTAAACGGGTGGTCTCGTCCGGAAGAGTAGTAGGTTTTACGAGAGTCGTCATCGCGAGTCTCCGTTGCTCAAAGCGACGAGAGAGTACTGTTCTCAAAGCGTGTGTGCGCGCGCGTACTCTCTGTGACTATTCTTCTTCTTTTGTGTGATGGAGCGCACCTTCCCCCCGCATCATCATCGCCGATGATGACGCTGTCTTCTCGACGACGGACGACGAAACAACGCGCGCTCCTTTTGCAGAGACAGGCAATGATGCATAGTGTGTTAGTATTCTCGAATGCCTCTCTTTCTTCGTAAATGGTATTCTCAAAACGAAGAAGGAATTCTAAACCGGGTCTGTCTGTCCCGTGCACGAAGCGAATGAGGCCGCGCACGTTTCCTTTTTGGTGTCCGCCCAAAAACAAAAAATCTCATTTAGGGCATTATACGCTACCCTAAATGTTTTTTCTCAAAGCAGGAAAATGTCGAGGACACGGAGATGTTTTTTTCTCTCATATCCTTAGCGTCGGTGTGCTCAATAATAACACCGTTTGCCACGCATCTCAGCAGCGAGGAGATCTTTCAGTCAGAGCTTTCTCATCAGTGAGCTCTTTTTTGTTTTTCTCTCGTGTTTTCTTTTGCTCCACAACAACACACAAAAGATGATGATGAAAAAATGACTTTTCACGACGAGGCACCGTCATCATCCTCCTCCTCGACATCATCATCGTCGAACGGAGAAAAGACGACGAGGAGGAAAAAAGAGAAGAAGAAGAACAACAATCACGCGGCGCGGAAAAAACCCGCCAATCTTTCCTTGCTCTCCGTGCCGAAAGAAGACGACGCGGCGAAGGAGCAACAGTACCGATGGTAAGTATCGTTTTTCCTCTCTCTTTCTGTTTTTGATATAGAAAACAACTCGCCAGCGTGTTGATTCAAAGAATACGACGCTTTCGCTGACATCTCTTTCTCTCTCTCTCTCTTTCTGACGAACTTTTACAAAAAAAGGACCGGGTCGGGGACGTTTACCGAGGGCGACTTTTCCATCGGGAAACTGGGCGTGCAAATATCCACCTCGGACTTGTCCAAACTGGACGAAGAGACGCATTCGCAACTCTCGTTAGAAGAAGGATTTTTGGGCGCGGGCGGCGGCAGAGGATTCGAGTCGCGGTCGGTATCCGTGTCCGTGTCCGCGACGCAAAGCGCGAGCCAGAGTCGGACTGCGTCCGTGGTAGATATGGTTGGGTTGACGAGGAAGATGGAAGAGACGGCGATGATTCGCGCGAGACAACGACCGAACGCGACGAGCGCGAGTACTACTACTACTACTACTACTACTAATACGATAAAAAACGAATTCAACTACGATAAAAGCAACACTACGAATGATAATAACAATAGTAAAACAGAAGACCAGTCGTTTTCGTCGAGCACGACGGACGGTGGGAGAAACGCGAGCCGAAGTAACACCACCACGATATCAATGACGACGACGAGAGATAACACGAATAATAATTCGATCGAAACGGACACGGTTGGGGGGAGCAGCCGAGGAGGAGGAACGGATGCGAAAAATTCACCACTCGATCAAAGTTTAAACACGTCGTGTTCGAACAGTTCCTTGGTGAACGAAGAAGGTGGAACGCCCAGGTTTGGGACGTTCTTATCCACTTTAGACGATTTAGATTTTACGAACGCGAAGATATTGGGGTCGGGAGCCTCTGGCGTCGTGCAAACGGCGTTGCACAAACCGACGCAGAAGATGGTGGCAGTGAAATCATTTCGAGTGAATTTAGACGACGATAGACGAAAGGCGATGATTACCGAGTTGCGGACGTTGCACGAATCGAAATGCTCGTACGTTGTGAATTGTTACGGAGCGTTTTTCGCGGACGGCGCGACTATTCGCGTGGTTTTAGAACTCATGGATGGCGGATCGTTGGACGCCGTGTGTAAGAAGAATAAGAACTTACCGTGGAAAGAGGAAAATATAGCCGCGGTGGCCAGTCAAGCGAGCACAGGTTTACACTATCTGCACGATGTCTTGCGAGTCGTGCACCGAGACGTGAAACCGTCGAATATTTTGTGCTGCTTACAAACAGGCATGGTGAAATTGTCCGACTTCGGCGTGAGCGGACGCTTGGGCGAATCTGGCGCCGAGTGTACGAGTTGGGTAGGCACGGCGACGTACATGTCGCCAGAAAGAATTCGAGGCGATGGGTACGATTACAAAACTGATTGTTGGAGCTTAGCGTTGACACTGCTTGAATTCGCGTTTGGTAAGTTTCCGTACGCCGTGGTCGCATCCAACGAAAAGAAGCAACAACAACAACAAAACAACGAAGGCGGTTTGCAAAAGCAAACGTCCGGAGGGAGTTACGGTGGGTTCTGGGATATCATGGATTTAATCGTCCACGGGCCTTCTCCGGAGAGCGAGCTGTGCGAAGAAACGCACGGTAAGTTTACGGAAACGTTTCGCGAATTTGTGAAGAAAGGACTGCAAAAAGACGCCGAAGCGCGATATACGGCGAGCGAAATGGTGGAACACGAATTTGTCAAAGCGCGTAGTCCAGAAACGGATGCGCGAGCGTTTCAGGCGTTTCTGAAATTTGTATTTGAAAAGAACTGATGCGATACGATGCGATACTACTACTATATAGCACCCTAGATTAATATATGTCATATTAATAAAATGATATTGATGCAACACGCGAATGGTACCATGATTAAATTTATCCGCCTTTCTGCAGAAATTTCAATTTGATTAGATTTCGGAAGCACTCGCGCTCGACAGAAAGCTTGTGGGTCGTCGGCAACGTATTCCTCGGATGCGTTGCCAATAACGATCGCTTCGGTAACGTGATGTTAAACTTCTCGTCGTTCTTTTCTACTTCTTCTTCTCCCTCGCGCTCGCTATTACTAAACAACGAAAGAAGTCGCCGTTTCTTCTTGCTATTACTACCTCTATCTGCCGCCGGTTTCGGCGCATCTAACCATCGGTTCTTTGCTAATCCTTGCCCATGTTTCCTTTTATCTGCCGGCCCTCGATTTTTCACTTTATCGAAGTACCATCCAGCGCCGCCGCTAAATCCAAAGGCGCTCACCTCTTTGCAGCTCGCCAACAGAATGAGGAGCGCTCTGAATCCTTGCGTGGGAAGGTGATCTCTCCTCGTGAACCAATCCGTCCTTGACTTCCTCGCAAAGTTCGGATTAATCGCGTGCACTTTCGTTCTCGCCATCTTCTCCAACTCTGAGTGACTTCCACGGTCTCTTCCCGCCGCCCACTTTCCTAAACACACTTCCTCCGGCTTTTCTCGCCAACCGAAATACCCCCCGTGCTGCACTCGAAACGTGGTCTTAAAACCGACATCTTTCTCGTATCCTTTCGTCGGCGCGCCGTTCATGCGCATCACCACTTCGTGATTATCTATCTTAGCCCCTAACTTTTTTCCTCTCAGCGCTTTACTCGAAGCTACAATCGCACAGCTCCTATACGGCTTTACGTTTCTCTCGTCGAAAGGTCCGTCCTTCGGCAAGCGTTTCTTCACGCCGGTCGCTTTGCTAATCGAGTTCAAATTCCGATCGGTTTTATACTTCTCCACGGCTTTTTGCGACACGGTCCAGTAGTGGTTCCCAAAGTTAAAACTGTCCCCGACACACTCTGGCATTTTCTTCGTTATTGTGCACGGTAATCGATCGAGGTACGCTTTGGCGCAGATTTCGTTTTTACCACCACTGGAAGCAGCTTTGGGAACTTTTGGTCGATACTCGGTTGGACTCGCCGCTGCGATGATTACATCCGCGTCGACGACTTCAAACCCGTTCGCGAACGAGTGTTTGTTTCCCAACAAGTAATCGCGCTCCTCGGCGACGTCTAACGCTGATTCTTCCTCTTTTTCCTCCTCCTCATCGTCGAAAACGTTAAAGCTGTCCATAAAAAACTCCATCGCTTGCATCGCAGTCTCCCCGATATCTTGAGTGGAAATTTTAGAGAGGCTCTCGCGCAAGTCCTCTTTGGAGGAGGACATGGCGGAGAGAAGGAGAGTCATCACGAGGAAGGAGACAAAGGTGACCAAGCACAGCGCGCACTTTCGGCGGCCGCCACTCGCTGCCATTCGTCGCGTTTCTCTCTCTCTCTCGCTGTCTCTCTTTTTTTACGCAAAACTTAATTATAATTAATTGTGAAGCGACAAGGAAACGACGAAAGAGCAAGAAAGAAGAAAAAATGAAAACTGTTGTCGTTATTGTTTAAGATGTTGTTTAAGAAGATGTTTGTGCTCTTGCCGCTCTGCGCGCGTTGGTGTTTCAAACTCTATGTTTATGCTAAAATTCTAAAGGCGTTAAGTGCACGAGTACCTATACCTGTACTGTTGTTACCTCGAAGAAGTGTACGAATTCAATCCTTCGATGACTTCGCCGACGAAAGCGCTCGGGTTCGAGCTTATCGCCGATAACCATTTCCGTACAATTTTCAATCGCTGACCGTTGGTTGGCATGCGGTAGAGGTACGCTAATCTACGCAAAGCGAACGCGGCGGAACCGTCTAATGTGGTTTCTTCGCCGACTGGGAATTGGACCGCGGCTTCTTTGTCGCCTAAGGTCATCATGTCCCCTAGGTGTTGGTAGCGAAACGGGAGGAGGGATTTTTTGTTGATGGCGGACCAGACGTTCCAGGCGCAATAGTCCGCGGCTTGGAAGGCGACTTGCGCCGTGGCAGGCTTTTCTTCCTCGCGATTTGCGGCGTCCTTTTTTTCGTATTCGCGCTGTATACTGTTATCACCCAAGGCGAAAACTCGGTCGTACCCGGCGACTTTTAAGGTGGAGTCGGTGACGATTTTCCCCGTCCGCGGGTCTTGCTCAAACGGCCAGTCGTTTTCGCTGGTTGGAAGTTTCGCGGACAAACCAACCGTCCAACAACACATGTCGACGTTTTCGATCTTTTGCAAAGATGAATCACCCTTTGTCAAAGAAATGTTCACTTTACTACTCTCGCTGCTACTCCTTTCAATCGCGCCGACCACTCCGTCTACAATTTCCACGTTCGAGGCTTTCTCCAACGCCTTCCTCGCCGCGTTCTTTCCACCTACCGTCGCGCTACTGAGTACTTTCCCATCCTTTGCGACCAATTTAATTTTCACGTCTTTCAATCCGTCTTCTCTTTCGAACCATCGCGCTAAACACAACGCCAACTCTACTCCCGCATACCCAGCGCCAACCACCGCCACCGTCCTCTCGCCCCTCTCTGCACCATCTTCTTTCAATCGTTCAATCTTCTCCCTCATTCTTTTCACGTCATCCAGCCCGTTAAATGGCATCGCGAATTCTCTCGCGCCTTTCACGAAATTTTTCTCGGACTCGAAATCCACCTTGGCGCCGAGCGATACGACCAAGTAATCGTACTTCACGCGTTCCTCTTCCTTCGTCTCCACATCTCGCACGATAACCTCCCCACCGGTCCCGCTCACTTTACTCCCGCTTTTCGTTTTCAAAACTTTCTCCGGTTCCACTCTCATCGCTTCTTTTTGCAAAAATCGTACCGTCGTGTTCTCCAACAGTTCCTCGTACAAAGGCGCCACGTCCGTTTCCTCCATGTCTGAATTCAACAACTCGTACATCAACGGCTTAAAGAGAAACTTCTCGTTGGTATCGATTAAAGTCACAATCATCGTTGGTTTCTTCTTTTCGCCCGAATCGTCGCCGCGTGTATTCGTCGCGAACAAAGAATCGAGCTTTAACGCGCAGTACAGCCCGCCAAACCCGCCGCCGAGGACGACGACTTTCTTTATCGACGACGACTCTTTTGGGGAAGCATTCTCATCGAACGCGGACGCTTGCCTCCTGCTCCTCCTCCTCGAAACCACCTCCTTTCTTCGAATTTGAGGACTCGTAAAAAAGCTTCTTCTTCTTAACAGCATCGAAACTTCTGCCACGGTGATGATTGATGACGCGCGTTCTTTCTCGCGCGTGAAATCGTCTCTTTATGGAGATGACGTACACGACAGAAGACGTTTTCGTAAAGAATTCGCTCGTCACATCTGCGGACGTGTATTGCGATATCATTCATGGCGTCTTCTTTGTCCCCGTCTTTAAAATATTCGTTATTAGAGAACAACGTCGCAGAAGAGAACAACATCGTGAGTGGTGGCAGCGCGATGAGGAGTAGCGCGATGGGGAGTTCTTCCTCGATGGGGAGATATCACTCCGGGGGTGGTTGGGACGAACCAGTTGATACGAACGGATTCTCGTCGAACACGAAAGGTTTACTCCTCGCCATCGGCTCTTCGCTCTGCATAGGCGCCTCGTTCATCATAAAAAAGAAAGGGTTAAAACTGTCGAGCTCTCGCGCGAACTCAAAACGAGCCGGCGACGGCGGGTTCGGGTACTTACACGAACCTTTGTGGTGGGTCGGCATGCTCTCGATGACGCTGGGGGAAATCGCGAACTTCGCGGCGTACGCGTTCGCGCCGGCGATTGTGGTCACGCCTTTAGGCGCGTTGTCGATTATCATTTCCGCGGTGTTGAGTCATTACGTGTTGAACGAGAAGTTGAACACGTTCGGGTGGTTGGGTTGTGCGTTGTGTATCGTCGGGTCCGCGAATATCGTGTTGCACGCACCGGAGGAGAAGGAAATCGATTCGATCAAAGAGATTGTGCGTTTAATGCTCCAACCGACGTTTTTGTCGTACGCGGCGTTTGTTTTAATGTTTACGTTTGTGTTGATCACGCAGATTTATCCGATTCACGGGACGACGCAATTGTTGGTACCGATTGGGATTTGTTCGTTGGTTGGGAGTTTATCGGTGATGAGCGTGAAGACTTTAGGATTGGCGCTGAAGATGACGTTCGAGGGCAACAACCAGATGCGGGAAATCGAGACGTGGGTGATGATCGGGTTTGTGATTTTTTGCGTGTTGACGCAGATGAACTACTTGAATAAAGCGTTGGATACGTTTAACACGGCGATTGTGACGCCAATATATTACGTGTGCTTTACGACGTTGACGTTAACCGCGAGTTCGATCATGTTTAAAGATTATTTAGGGCAAGGATACGCGGAAGTTTTGAGTCAGACGATCGGGTTCGTGGTCATCGTGAGCGGCGTCTTTATACTCAACGTGACGAAAGACATATCGCAGGAAACGTTGAATAGAAAACGGTGGATCGTCACCAGGCAAGATAGTCGAGAGTTTGAAAACGTGCAAGAGGAATATCGCGATAGTTTGAAAAAAGGTAGCCACAATAATCTTTGATTGATTTTTCTCTTCGCGTAATCTATAATAAGAACGACGAGACGACGCTTTGTAACATTAGTAGATATCTAATATATTAAGCATTATTATTATTACTATATTTCAAACTCAAATCGTTTTAAAGTAAACCTAAAGATGCGGCTAAGGACATATCAGCTCCACCTGGGGATGTGCTCGCGTTTGGATTGACACCTCCGCCCGGCGGACCCGGTGACATTTCTTTGAGAGGTTTTGGATCCGTCGCCGGCTCTGGAACCGCGTCGTCGTTTTCCTCTTTCGCGTCGTTGCCTTTCCCCGGAGTTTCGTTCGCGCCGCAGCCATCATCGTCCTCAGAAGTCGACGACGGTTTTTGCGCGTTCATCATAAACTTTTCGTTTACTCTCCATTCCAATTTACCATCAATCACTTCGTAAAATCTTTGCTTGGCGTCCAGACTCACGTGTTCGAAACAAAATCTCGAAAACGGCATCGCGTTTTTCTCGCACGTTTCCGACGAACACGTCGTCCTCGTTCCGTTTTGTTCCCGCTCGTGGTCGCCTCCTTCGTGTTGTTGTTGTTGTTGTTCTCCGTCGACGATAGTATTTTCTCCGTCGTCTTTACCTGCTTTTAAGCCTCTCGCGTTTGCCAGCGCCGTCGCCGCCGACTTCAACCCCACGTGCCCGTGTTTCAACTGAAACTTCCTGTGTCTCTTCCTCATCGTTTCGATCAAATCGTAATACGTTTGCTCGTACACGCGCATAAGCGCTTCCACGTTTTCTTTCCTCTTCACGATCAACTCTCGCGTGGAAATCGTTTTCGTTTTCGTCGACTGTATTTCCGAATCCTCCTCCGTTTTGTTGTCGTCGTCGTCTTCTTTCTTCATCTCTTCTTCTTCTTTGTTCAGCGCGTCGTCCAACTCGGAATCCGAGACGATGACGGTCGTGTCATCCTCACCATCATCATCGTCAAAGTTGTTTTCTTTTACTTCTGCTTTTTTCTTCAGTTGCACCGCGCCGTAATCGTCCTCTGGTGACTCGTGCAAACGCAAAAAGTCATCGTTTTTTGTCTTTCTCTTCTTCTTGTTTGTCGTCTTTCTCTTCGCATCGTCGACGTTCGCGGTCGTTGGTGAAGCCGGTGCTGGAGCTGGTGCTGAAGCTTCTGGTGCGGCTTCAATTCCGTTGTTTTCGTCCATTTTTCGCTTCTTTCTTCTGTTGTTCTTTCTTCCAAGAAGAAGAGAAAAACGCAGTTTTATTAAGGAGTAGGGTTTGACGCCCTAAATCATAAAATTCGTTCGTTTTTTTGGTCTTGCCAAAGGACGGACCGACGTGTTTTTCTGCTGAAAGTGCACATAAATTTAAAACAACTTTTTTTTGTACATAAAACTACCAAATAAGGAAGAGCGCTCGAGCGGGCGTTTTCGTTGTTTTTATCGCCGTTGTTGTTGTCGTGCTTTATCATCAGAGAGCGAGAATATAGGACTTTTGTTGGTGGTCTTTTTCTTCGTCCGTCTTTTGCTTTTGCGCGCGCAAAGTGTGTCTGTCGTCTGCGAAATTGAGAAGTTTTTGTGAAATTGGGGAAAAACGAGAGAGAAAAGAAAAAAAACACACCAACTGTAATCAATTTTCGCGAAGCGACGCGCGAGAAAAAACGCTTCAAAAACGAGACGAAACGCATTCTCGAGAGGCGTAACGCACCACGCAGCAGCGGAGTGTTCCAAAACGACTCGTCGCTGTGATATCGATCATCGTAAAGAGACGACCAACGACCACCGTCCGCGCGAGTGAGTGAGTTTTTTTTATTCCAAAATTCGAGCTCGAAAAGACGGGACCGCTCTCGGAAAAGGTCGCTCTCGCGTGCATCCGAAACCACAAACCACGACGGAGTTTTTTGACAAAAGGAAGTGAGTAAAAAAAGCAGGGGTTTTTGAAGAGGGTGTTTCATTGTAGGTGCGCAAAAAAAAAAAAATATGAGCAACTACACCGCAACCGCGGCGACGACGAGAATTTCATCGAGTGCGGTGGTGGAAGACACGCACATCGAGGAGCAACTGAATAGCG
>Ga0115555_1000333_pt1 | contig 31910 bp, 31 predicted proteins | sample COGITO_mtgs_1104_2_FD_87285 | JGI IMG/M metagenome (GOLD analysis project Ga0115555, IMG submission 87285) | Pelagic marine microbial communities from North Sea - COGITO_mtgs_110407 | ecosystem: Environmental > Aquatic > Marine > Epipelagic | place: Germany:Helgoland, sampling site Kabeltonne... | reverse complement strand
TGGCAGGAGCAAAAATCCAAGGCGGGGGGTGGTGGATACTCACAGTATTGCTCCGTCGTCAGACATATTCAAAACCGAGCGCAAGTCTTGCTTAAAATTAGCTCTTGACTAGAACGGGGCTGCAGCAAAAAAAGTTTGTCCCCACGAATGCTTGTGTTTTTCACTACTACTGCTGACCTTTGCTAGCCTGCTATAACATATTTGTGCCTGTTTGGAAATAGAAAACCGAACGAACGCAAAACTAGTTTCATTCACACTGATCGCCCGCCCATCCCAGCCTCTCTTCCTGCCCATCATCGTTGTGAGGCTGAATACACACAAGGAATAGCTATGGGAAAGAAGCAGGGCGTCCGAATCAAGCAGATTGGGCCTAAGGGCATGCCTGCGGGCGGGGCCATGAATCCAATGGCAGATATGATGGGTGGGCTGATGGGGGAGGACACCCCATCACTCCCTCCTCAGCCCGTGGACAAGAACCTGGTTGTCCGATGTGGGGTACCGGAGGACGCCGGAATCGATGGGAAGTGGGAGGGTTTTTGGTGCGTGTGGCCTAACCATTTGGACAGCTCGAAAACCGTCAAACAGGGGAGGATGATCAGTAAGCTTGACAGCCCAGGAGAAAGCATCACCTTTTTGGACATTATAGAAGCATGTGAGTAGGTTTTGTCTGTAGGGAGAGGGAGTTCTGGGTCGATTTGTGTGGGTTTCACGGGCAAAACGCTATTAATCCGTCACGCTAACAAAAACTGAACAATAAAACTCAGGCAAATCGTTGAAAATCCCCCATGCTTTTGAGCCTCACAAATGTTATCCACGAGACCCTGAGTCTCACTGGTACAATATGGGGCGTATTAGGATCCCAAAGCAATTTGAGCTTTGGTCGAGCCGTGGAGAAATGCTCCGGGTTTTGGCCAAGCAAATTGAGGAGGAAGAGGGGAGGGTATTAAGAATGAACCAGAAGAAGGAGGAGGACGAACTTCTGGAGGAGGAGATAAGAAAGACGACACATGTGGGGAACCCACAGACTGTAGCGAAGAAAGTCGGAAATTCGAAGAAGAAGGGTAAGAAAAAACGGTGACTGTATTGTTCCGTGCGTGTTACGATAATTTTGAATAATTACCAAGACGTTTCGGGGAGAACAGAAAAAAAGTTGCAGCAAAAAGTTGTTAAAATTTTTAAGCTTCTTCAAAGTCTCCCCAGTCATCATCGCCATTTGTTTCACCTACTATTGTTTTTGTTGCGGTGTTGTTAGCAGTAACCGGAGAGGGGGCTGGAGGGGGTGGTTTCCGCAACAAAATACCACCAGCACCGACACCATTTGACGAAGACTGTTTTGGTTTCCTTGGCCTACCGCCTCCCACACCTATGTTAATCGTAATTTTTTCCCCCTCCTTCAGCGGTGTTGTCCCTATGTTTATATTTCCCATTAGCTCCTTTGCCTGCCGTTCCCTTTCAATGCTACTCGCGTAATCCTGCAGGCATGATTTAAAGTCTAAAGAATCATTTCGCTCTCGGAAACCAATGCCAAAAAATACATGCCGACTCCCGTTGACGCACTTAACCACAAAGTAACGAGATGAATCAACGCAATTTTCCACAAATTGGTCCATTCTTTTCGTAGCATCACTGTGCAGGTCTATGGGGGCCGTCGCAAACAACACCTGGTGGTGGTGAAGTATTGTGTTAGGCGTTGTTTCGTAGTTAAAGTGGGAAGTGGACATTTTACTTCTTACCTCTGTTTTGCTTCCCTTTGGACCCTCCTCGTTCTCCTTGTCCGCAAACATCTTGATAAGCAATACGTCGTTGCGATTGACTATTTTCATGGAGCTCTTTAACAGTGGATTAGCCAATCCCCAATCCTCAGCACGGTGTCCATTGTGCGTCCGTAGAGGAGGTACTTTGTAGACATAGATCTCGTTGCAAGAGAAACATTCAGATTCGCGCACTACGTCTTCACCGGTTATAGCACTGGTAGTCAAGGCCGCCATACTTGGATGGGTTCTTTTTCGGGGTTTTTTGGGAAAATTCAGGCAGAGTGTGGGGGTTTTCTGGGTGTTCGACCGGACACTCACACTCTGATATTCGATGGCGTGCGATGCTTGTGACTAATAGGTTCGTTCCCTATTCCTTTATTCATTTTTTGTTAAAAACTTGAAAACCGCACCGAAAATCTGAAAATCCTTTCATGTTCAGCCTGAAAGTACCCTTAACCTTAACCTTCTCTTCATATCACTTCCAAAACATGCTCTCTTCTACTAGTTCGCTGCTGCGACGGGGTTTAACGCAGAAAATTCGTACCTTTGCGAGCCTCCCAGACCGCAGTGGTGCAATTAGTCCCCTCACCAGCAATGGCTGGACTGACAATGCTAATGATAAGGCGCAGCCTAGGGACAGCATCAGCAAAACATTCGAGTTCATTGACTTCAGCGGGGCCTTCGGGTTCATGTCGCGCACTGCTTTGATGGCGGAAAAAATGGATCACCATCCTGAGGTGAGGCTTTGCGCAGATGCGGATGGTTAAGCATCAAATCAAGCGTAGTCTGTTCTACCAGATAAACGAAACGAGCGCGATAGGAATGATTTCCTGTACCTTGACTCACACGACTTGCTTAATTGAGCAGTGGTTCAATGTATACAACCGAGTTGAGGTCACACTCACTACACATGACACAGGCGGAGTAAGTGAGAAGGACATCAAGCTTGCAGAGCACATGGATTCGCTCCACGTAGTTAGCCATTAATATAGAATTTATTTGGTGTGTATTTGTTGTAGAAGTTTATAAGCTACTCACTCAATGGTGTTATTTCCTACAAACTAGTACCGAGTCAGATGTAACAACACGAGCAATCAAAAGGACAGTCTTTTGTGTTGCCGAAATTCTTTTCATTAAAGAGATGCGCCTTGAATATCTTCAGCCCGCTCTCGTCTTTTCTACCGGTGAAGCCCTCGTTGTTGAAAACCCCACCCAGCCCATCATCAACCCACATGTTGCTCTGCAGGTTCTTCACGTCTGAACGATCGCCGGCTAGGGCAGCCTGCTGCGCTTTCTTTCGCTTTTCTTTGGCTTCCTTCTTTTCCTAGGAAAAAAAATGGGAGACGTTAGAGGAGGAGGAAGGTTTACTCGGGTTTAGACAGGGCCAAACTCACCTTCACCATTTTTTCTGCGTTTTCCTTCGCTGCTTGCTTTTTCGTTGCTTTCTGCTGAAAAAGGTCGTCTATTGATTTTGTGCTGCTCGAGTGATCTGGTGTCGGTTTTGCTTTTTTTACCTCTTTTTGTTCTTTCTTCGCAGGTGGAGTGTTTTTCTTCGTTTTTCCGCTCTTTCCCATTGTGAATTGGAGGTTAGAAGTTGTTCTGTGGTCAAGGAAGAGAGGGGCTGCTATTGAAGGTCTCCAGTATGTGTAATTTAATTTATTGCTTTGATGGGAAAGAGCCTATGTTAGATAGTGTGTGGAGAAGGTTGAAACAGAAATTGTGTCACCCAAAAAAGAAATACGACCAAAAAAATAAAATAAATAAAATTGGCACGCACCAATCGATAGATCGATAGCCTCTAACCCTACCCTACAACGTTGTGTGTCTGAGTTGACCTTCGATATACCAGACCCCCGCAGGCTCCCTCCGACCAGCGAAATAGTAGCACTGAAGCACAAAAACCACCAGTTCTATCGTCGTCGTCGTCGTCGTCGTCGTCGTCGTTGACCAACGCGGCAGACGATGAATCTCCGTTTGAGCGAGAGTCTTCATCAATGGATATTTTGGTGGGCAGCTTGGTGTGTACTTTTGGGAATGCTGTCAAGCTACTTGTCGATAGCTGTACTTGCAATTCCATCATTTGTAATATACACTGTTTTCTCGAAACGACTAGGCAGGCATTTTGGTTTAGTTGTCGAGCATTTGTACATGCTTGGGCTGGGGCGGTGGGGTCATGTGAAATTGCTGCTGTGGGAAAAGCGGAGTATGATGGTGCTAGATGAGAAGGATGACAGCGATGAGGATATAGTGCCCCCTCCCAACTTCCACACTGCGATAACATCTCTGACAGTATGCAATGAAAAGTTGAAGATCTTCGTGATTGCCTCGTTTGCTGACAATCTCACATACCTCATCCTGTCGCCAAATAGTGGGTGCTGCTGTTTGGTCGACCCAGGAGACAGCGAAAATGTGTTTTTTGCTTTATCTCAAATAGAGTTATCTATCGTGCCGAAAAGGTTGAATTTGCAAGCCATCTTGTTGACACACAAACACTGGGATCACTCAGCTGGGTGTGCAGCGATAAAGGCGTGTTTTTCTTCTGCGCAAATTTACTGCGGCGCTAACGAAAAGTTTCCAGGCGTGGATGTAGATTTGAAACACGGAGATTTGATTGAGTTGGGCGAAGAAATCAAAATCGACACCGTTGCTGTCCCATCGCACACCAGGGGTTCAGTGATATTTTATCTTCGTGATATTGGCAACAATGATAGAGTACAGCACTCAGCAATGTTCACGGGCGATACTTTGTTCAGTGGAGGTTGTGGAGCGCCGTTTGAGAGTGGTATAACCGATTTAGTTCCGATGCAGAGGTGCTTTGTGGAGCTCCTTGTAAGGTGAGCAAGCATTGGCTGATCTCAGGTTTGTGTTCGATTGTATATTTGCATCAAAGGCGCCGGCCGATTGTTTTGGTATCATCCTTAATAGGGCTTCGTGGGCTTGTTCCAATCATCATCATTCGTTCTGACCCCTTTTTTTCTTTGCTTGCAGGACTAACATTGATGATATTGACACAATAAGGATTTTTCCAGGGCACGACTACATGCTGGAAATGCTCAAGAGGCAGTTAGTTGAAGTTGCCAAGAAAGATCCAAGCAGCCACGTCTTGGATCGCGACGACTTGACAGTCACCAATTCTATCAAGTTTCCTCCCGCTTTTTACTTCACGTTGATGGAGAGGTTATACATGGCAGAGAAGAAAAGGGGAATGCGGATTAGCAACACCCCGAGTTACTTTGAGTCTGAGTTTACAATGAGCACGGATTTCCGCAGACTGAGAGACTTGTGCGAGCACTTTCTGGATTGCTTGTTGGATTGGGTGGAGAGGAATGGGTCTGTTAGTCTGGACAAGGGAGAAGGAGTAGTAAGAGTAGGGGGCGGCGATACTGCTAAAAACTTGGGGGGAGGGGTAGATGACATTACGCTGTCAGTGAAAAGAAGGCGAGTCAAACCAGTCTTCAGCACGATTTACTCAGGTGATTTGGAGAACCTCGTGCATTATAGGGAGGGTAACGAGGAAAGGAGATACCTCGGTGAGGAGGGCGTTTTTGGGATTCTTGACAAAACTCTCAATACCATGCCTGATTCGCAGTTGCAACAGTTGCAGAAGCCAGGCCTTTTCGAGACGGACAAGGATAAGATGAAGGAGCAAGAGAGAAAACGAAAGAAGCTCTACGCGGCCTTGTACTCGCTTGGACTGCCTCCCTTCGGAATCACCGCAGGTGATTCAGCACGAATGAACTTGGCCATTTTGGGACATACGAAAATGATGGACAAAAGGATTGATTTTTCGAGAATTGTGGGAGTGATAGAACGCCTTTATCTGTTTGAAAAGTGTGCCACTAACAAGAGAGAGAAAGCGTTGAAGGGGATAAGGAACCTTGAATCAGAAATCGGAGAAAACGTGCCCACTGCGTTCAATATCTGTGCCGTTCTTTTGGGTGAGCCAAACGATAGTGGTTTTTTTTTGGGCAGACTCTGCTGCTTGTGCGGCGGGAAAAAAACACCGGAAAGGTATGGAGAAGTTGTTGCCGAGGAAAACAATATGGAAAAAAATGTGTAAAGGAGATAACAACAACACAGAAAGAGACGACAACATGGTAATACATATAACTTGAACAACTATGGTTTGGTTTTTTTGGGCAACGATCGCTCACGTCATAAACTTCCTCACCACTACAACAACTACTCTTCTGCTCACTTTTTTTCTTTTCTGACAATTGTCCTCACATGTCGTTGTCGTTCACGCTACTTTTGAACCACTCGTCACGACGAGATCTCTCCTCTAGACCCTCCGCTGTGAATGATTGTTCCAGCTCAGGGATGGCCAAACTTCGGAATGTCAGAGATATTCGTGTGTTAGCACGAGGGAGCTGCGCCTGGAGGGAAAGGTTGAGTTGAGACCGATTTATTGTGGTGCGGTCAATCACATCGTGCGTTACTGGCCGTATTGTATGCTTATATCGGAGATAGAATTCGTTGCGGAAGGCAAATAAGCTGTTTGACTTGAGGTAAACTGAGATCGAACCATCAGGCTGTGTCGTTGTTTTTGTGGTTGTTGTGGTTGTTGTTGGCGGTGGTGGCGGTTGCTCCCTATCTGGAACAAGCTCAAATAGGCAAGGGGAGGTCGAATAAATGCAAACCAAAGGTTGATACATTGGACCATCATTATGGAGCGAAATCCCACCACCACGGCTGTACTCATTCACGAGACAATTGTCGAATTTTGGTTGTGTTTCTGATTTTCTTGTCGTCGTCGTCGCTTCCTCCATCGCCCTATTTATCCTGATAGATAACCTTTCTATGATTGAGGGAAAAGGTTCTCGTACGCTACCGCTCGGATGAGGTATCCCGCCGAAAGTTATCAGTCGCCTACCAGAGAGGGCTACCCAATCATCGATGGATGACAAAAATGAAGACAGCTCCTTCCAATCAGAGCTGCTCAGAAAATCGTGGAAGTAAATCAAGTCTTTCCCACCGTCATCGTCGTCGGCGGCGGCTGCGGCGTCGTCGGCGGCTGCGGCGTCGGCGGCGGCGTCGGCGTCGGCTTCGCTTTTCTCGCCCCCATCGAGGGATAAATAATCAAATGCAAGCAAAGAGGAAGGAGAGTTAGGTCCTGAACCTGCACCTACAGTCTCCCACCTCTTTTGGTGACGAACATTCTCTCTCATACTCCTCTTCTCTGCCTTGTACATCGCCATAAAATCGAGCTCAGCCATTCTTTTGACACCGTTGTCCACAGACTTGGCTCCACAGCGGGCTTGCGTACCGCAGAAAATAAAAGCAACGAGTCAAAGCAATGTAGATAAATGTTTTCGGGAATTTCTCGATTTGGACAAAAAAATCTGCTTTTTGTTTACTTAAATACATTTTTGTAAAACAATTTCCTTTAATGATTATATTTAAGTATATGATATAATTATTTTGAATCTATAATCTTCAAATACCTTTAGTAAATATGTTATAATTTTATATATTTAAAAATTTTAAATTTTATTATCAAAAAATACTTGTTTATATATATTTTCTGAAAACTAGTTTATTCAACAAAAATTATAATTTATATATTTAATAAAATCATTAAAAATATTTGTATTACAAAAATGTATTTAAGTAAACGAAAAGCAGATTTTTTTTGTTTTAGGCTGCATCAGCTGTTTTTATCAGCTGTTTTTAACAATTTCCCCCAAAACGTTATTATCAGGGGTGTGTGGTTATTGTCTATGTTCCATATCTTTGGATAGGATTTTTTGGCCGCCAAGTCCAAGACAAAACATCAAGACCAAAAATCCAAGGTGAAGGTGAAGCAAAAAAATTGTTGCTTCTATCCTATCTATTGCAAAATTCTTATACCGGCAAACAATTGCCACTAGTCTCTGCTGATGATCAGCTAAAAAAAATACAAGAAACCCCCCTGCGAGTTCTGTCAACCAACCCTGCTCGAAACAAACCTCAACCTTGAGATCTTCCCTACAAACTAGGAGAGGGTAAATCTCGAATTAATAGAAAAGCCCAAAGACGATGGCACCCCCCAACATTCTTGCATTGTCTTCTAGCAACCATCGTAAGCGACCCTACAGAATGAGCAATTCAAGTGACCACCGTGATGCAGTGGGCAGGCAACCCTTACTCCCGACAGGGTTGATTAATTACATATCCGGTGTTGTCGGTGGCGTGGTTGTAACCTTTGTAGGCCACCCATTTGACACAATAAAGGTGCGGCTCCAAACTCAGCCTCACCACAACCGAATATACAGGAATACAGTGGATTGCTTCAAGAAGACAGTGAGGAAAGAAGGTTACCATGGTTTGTATGCCGGTGTATTGAGGTGAGCTTCAATCAATTTTGGTTATTATTTTTTGTTGTCCCTACATCCGCCCCCCTGGCGACCCCCTGTTCTCAAAATTTCCAACCAACCAACCAACCAACCAACCAACCAACCAACCAACCAACCCATAACAAACAAACTTATCTAATCACTCCACTTGCCGCACCTGCCGCAGCCCTTTATTTGGTCAGATGTTTTTTCGTGCAGCCAGCTTTACAACTTTTCACAAGCTGTCCACAATGTTCGGGGTGTCTGATTTCTCCGCTCCCGACCAGAAGTCGGAAAGGAATAAGCGTCTGTTTTTCGCTGGTGGTATAACCGGGGCCGTGATTGCAATAATCGAGACTCCGATTGACCTCATCAAGACGAAATTGCAAACCCAAATAATAAAAAGACAGCTTTCGGTAACGTATTCGGCCCCCTATGGTGATGTGAGGAGCTGTGTCAAGTTTTTATATAAAAAATACGGCATTCGCGGTCTTTACCAAGGTTTCAAGGCCACAGTGATACGAAATGTTCCGGCAAATGCCATGTTTTTTCCTGTCAACGAGGTCATGAAGGAAAATGTTGCCTCTGCCCGTGGCGTGGATGTACACGATTTACGGATGCCGGATCGTCTGATTGCCGGCGGCATTGCTGGGTTGTGTTACTGGGTTGGTACCTGCCCTTTCGATGTGGTCAAGTCGCAAATGATGATAAATTCTTTGGAGGTTTCCACTCTTTCATGGGGGCAAACTGTCAAGGTACTGTACTTGGAAGGAGGCATCTCTAGATTTTACGTCGGCGTTGCCCCCAGTGCAATGAGAAGTGTGCCCGCGTGTGGGTGTATGTTTGCTGTTTTTGATGTTGTCAAAAACTTTTTGGAGAGCATCTAGTACACACATCAGACGATTTCTAGTGACGTTATAGCGAGTAGAGAGATAATGACGAGATGAGAAAACGTTTGAAAGGATATTTCTGAGTACCTTTCCTTTGGTGGGGAACAAACTTCCAACCCAACTGCTCTTCAAGTTCAAATTTTTAAAATTATTTTCACCATTCCACCACTTTGTAAGAACTTCCATCATTTCGTTTTGCGCTTTTTCTTTTTGTTGCCAAAATCTCTCCATCCACCCACCCTGTTCTCAACTCTATCCTCGCGTTGCCAGCTCTTCTCCTTTTTGTAGTCGGCCCGTAGCTTGTCGCGGTCGGCATCCTCGTTGTTTCGCTCTCTTTTCTTTGTGTCGAGCTCCTTCTGCTCTAGGTCTTGGCGACCCTTCTCAACCTGTGCAAAAATCTTCATGACTTCAACGGCTTTCATATTCTCAAGATCAAGCGAGGATAAGGTCTCGCTTTTATTGTACTCTCTGGTGGCCATTTCTTCACCTGCCTGCACGTAGCTGATAGCCAATTCCCGCCTGTTGTCATCTTTCAAAATTTCGTAGCACTTCTTGACCTCGTCGAATGCTTTCTCAGCCCGCTCTTTGTCATTAATATTTTTGTCAGGGTGCGTCCTCCCGCTCAGTCTTTTGTATCGCAACTTGATATCCTCTATGTTCGCATCAACCCCGAGGCGAAATACCCTGAAAGGATTCAAGTTCTTCCACTTGTAATTTTTTTGGAGGATTTCTTCAATGACAGACTTATTGTCAAAGGGCGATAGATCCTGGTTCGTATATTTATCCTGGGGCTGAGTTATTTTATTCACCACAGTTTCCTGTGTACTGCTGGTAATGTCAGAGAAGAAATCTGCCATCACATCATCAGGTGCTTTCTCCTTTTTTGCCTGCACTCCGTCTTGGTCCCCCCTACCGAGGAGATCATCTAGCTCTCTATCCTTGCGTTCCCTCTCCTCCTTATCGGCAGTTAGTCGCTCCTCCCTATCCTCCTTCAATTTTGCCTCCTTCAAACTCTTTTCTCTCCCCTCTCTCAAACCATCTACCCCTTTTCGCTCATTTTCTGCTTTTCCAATCTCCACATCAATCCCTTCCTGGTAGCTCTCAGCAGCCTCCTTGTACCGACCAAGCGCGTACTCAGCTGCCCCCACCCTCCCCCACCCTTTCCCAAACTTGGGGTTTATCTCCGTGCACTTCCGCCCGTCTTTCAGAGCCTTCCCCCTCTCCTTCGTCGCCAGGTAGCACGCTGAGCGATTCGAGTACAGGATGTGATTGATATCTTCATTGTCAAAGTCAATTGCCGCGCTATAGTGACCAATTGCCGCTGCGTATTCACCATTCTTAAAAGCCTCATCGCCTGAGGCTTTTGCATCGAGACTAGCGGACTTGTAATCACCCATAAAACGCAAGATTCTGCCCTGTTGTTGGGATGGATATTTCAGTCAGCTAGGACGAGTTATTTTTTTGTAAAAAACTTCAGCGGATGAGTGAGAAGGCAAAATAAATTTCTTTCTAAAAATTCACTGATTTATACACTCTTCATTTGTTGGTTTTTAATGCCATCCTCTCGCAAGCGTGTCCTACGTGAAGAGGACTATGTGGAGAAACTAGAGGAGATCATTTCCAGCACCTACTTCCCTGATCAGTCTTGTCCAGAAACCAGGGCAGGGGCATTGACAAAATTCCATGACACTTTCATATCAGAGGACAATGAAAACTTCCACAACATTCACCAGAAAGACCGGAATGATCACCGAAGACGGCATGCTTATGCCTATGGAGATGTGAAGCTATTAATGGATGGTGTGAGTGATGGTGACAACAATGGTGGTGGACTTGTTAAGGTAAGTGCTGTCAAGTTGATGATGCAAACCTTTAGCGGTACTTTAACTATATTTATTTGTGAAATATCCAGTATTTGACGAACGGTGGAGACTCAATATTGGACACGGATGCATTGCAGGATGCAATAAAAAGCAATCGGCGACAGAAATTGGGTAGTGCTGAGGCCATTATCAAGGAAAAAAATAGTGGGATTTTAATGATGACGAGCTCAGAGATGATGCCGGCGCCGCCGCCGAGAAAGATTAAAAGCGAAGGAAAGATGCTAAAACATGGCCGTGGAGGCGATAGTGGAGGCGGAGAGGTATTGCTCGATGACAGCATCCATAAGACAGAACCTTTTATTCAGCCCAAGGCAACAAGGTTATCGCCGAAGCCAGTTCCCCTACGACTTGACTCGAGCACACTGAGAATGATCGATTCAATTCCAAACGGCATGTTGTCAAGGTGAGCGTTCCAATTGGGTCGGGTTATCTCATGTCTAGTCTCACATCATCGCTTTTCCTGTCGTATTTTCATTTCCCCTCACCCTTAGATTCAAGTCCACAAACCTACACTACGAGCCTTCCCACACTGCGTCCGCCCACTCAATAACCTCTTCCTCTCCCCGTTCTCGTTCTCGTTCGCAAACCTTAGATAACCCTATTGACAACAACACCTTCGTCGAGATGACGCCTGTAATCGAACCTGGAGGTAAGGGAGATGTCAGTGAAAGCCCGATTATTACGTGGGGTGAGGTTAACATGACTCCTGTTGTGTTGTCCAGGGGAGAGCAAGAAATGAAATCAATGACGATCTCGTTAGAAGGTGGGATGAAGCCCAACCCATTTCAAATAAAGAGCGAACCCAGCAGGGAGAGAATTGGGAGGAAGCTGGTCAGCAATAATAGCACACCTCTTTTCCCAGCCCATGGAGCCCATGGGAGGGGGAAGAAGAGGAAGGAAGGTAAAAATAGCCTGACCGAAGGGGGAAGGAGTTTGTTGAGGAGGGCAAACGGCGGTGATACCACCACCGCCTCCGCCTCCGCTACAAATAAAACAAAGATAAATTTCGATGGAATGGGAAGAAGCAGTTTTGGCAAGGCTCTGAGCAACAGTTATTTGAGGAAGGCGGACAGTAAAAAAGGTGATAATAAGGGCAGTAATAGTAGAGGAGGAGAGAGAACTCCGATAATTGGGAAAAGTAGAAGCACCGTACTGGAAAAGAACACAAGCGCTACGGATAATTTGTTGAAGTGACAGCAGCAGCAGCAATTTCCATTTATAAGAACCCACCACCATCAATTTTACCATCTTTACTTGCCCAATTCAATTTTTACAGCCTCAGTGCCAACACCACCATCAGCACTCTCCTTCAACGGGGTTGTTTCGACAGCAGGTACGCCTGAACCAGCATCCTTGCGCTGACACTTTACACTCGATACAGATATTCCCATTTTGTCGGCTAACTTTCCCATCAACAAATCTCCTATTTCCGACGACTTTTCGCAAGCGGCCTTCCACTCGTCATAACTTAGTTTCCCGTCCTTGTCTCCGTCTAAACCCTTGAACAAATCCTCCTTATCAGCGAACATTTTAAGCATCCCCTCGATAGCAGCAGACCCATTCATCTCAGTATCAAAAAGAAGCCACCCATAGTTCACAACATCCTCAATTCTCCCCTTCCCCCCTTCCTCGGTCAATATCATCATCTCGAGAAAGTCCCTGTACTGGATCGGCCCCTCTCCACCGACAAAGAAATCGAAGAGTCTTTCCCTGTAGTTGACCCATTTAGTCCCCCCTTCCCCAACGACCTCATCACAAACACCCAAAGCGTTGAACTCAGGCAAACTAATACTCCCGGTCTTGTCCTTGTTGATCGCCAAGAATCTTCCCAAGATAACTTTAAGATCGTCCAGCTCAAGCCCTGTCTTAGCTTTAACATCCTTCAGCGTGAAGTCGTGTTCCACAAATACATGCTTGTGCTTGTCGATCATTTCGACCTGCAAGAAAAGATCAGGGTACGAGTGTTCAGTAGTCGGCATTTCCATTTCTTTGGCCATGAGATCCCTGACATTTCTTGCGTACAACTCCGGATCTCTCTTCTCTTCCTCATTCGGCACGTAAGCGTCCAATATCGTCGCGCTAATATTGTTGTCAAATTGGAAAAGGCACCTGACCACACTCATGTTGCTCTCGTTCTCTCCAACAGCGGCCGGACTGTAATACTTGTTTGTGTAGGTCAACAATACCGGAGTAACCGGCTCTCCAGGAATGAATGCACCTTTCTTAAACTCCATCAGCGCTTTTCCATTTGTTGTCGTCCCCTCAGGGAAAAGGACAACCCTGGGGAATCCGCTACTCTTCTTGCTCCGTAAATTAATGTTGTCGATGCAAGCCTTTCTAGAATGCGGCCCAGTGTGGGCATCTTTCCTATCCACAAAAATTGTTTGAAGGGCAACGCACAAACTACCAAAGATGGGGATGCTCCTAACCTCTAATTTGCTCACCGGACTGGGAAGAAAATACCAGGTGATGAAAAAGCTGTCCATGAGACCAGTGTGAGGCCCAACGACGCAAATATTGCTGATGTTTTTGTCCTTTTCCCTGTTATCGATCGTGATGCAGTGGAAACCAAGACTAAACAGCATGATCCTGGCAAGAGCTGAGACACCTGTGGCCAACTTTGTCCTGATGGGGCTGAATGGTACCTTGGGATCCCTGGATGCACCGAAGGAAATGATCATTCCGAAGATTCCAGCCAGGAGAAGGACGATTATGAACACCAGGAGGCGGATGAGGGCAATTCCACTGAACAGAAGGAAGTAGAACTTGAACCATTCATAGGCATCCCTCCTCAAATCATTTCGGAATACGTTCAGGACTTTGGTAATTTTTTGTGTATTCTTCAATTTGAGGGCCATTGCGAGCGAGATGCTGTTTAATAAGTTTGGGTTAGCGAAGCTCTACTTATTAAGTTTCACTAGGGACCGAACCGATTTTGTTTTCCAGTTTCGGGTTTCGTTCGGATTTCGGGCTGAATGTTACAAAAAAAGTAGTTGTGGCATCTATATAAGATCTGGCAGAAATACTGCGAAAGCAGCACCGTAAACTTTGTGTTTGAATGCTGAGTGAAGAAGAGGAGGGAAGCAATTACGAAAATTTGGGTGGGCAGGTGGCTGCTGGGCACCTCGGTTAAGCTCAAACAAAAAAAAAAACCCTGTTCACCTTTCCAGAGCGATGTCTGACTCCTCCTACAACACTCAGCTATACTCCAGGTTATATGGCAATTACTCTTGGCAAGAAGGTCTTGAATCAGTCTTAGAAGATGATGGTTTGATGACATTCTTTGTCTGGGCATCTGTCATATTTGGGGTTTTGGGGGTCTTCACTACATCATTGTTGTTCAAAGCCATCAGGAATGACAAAAAGCTATCAGGCCAATTATCTTTCCAATTGGTGTCTCTTTTGTGTGCATTGGATTTTGGCAACTCACTTTTGGGGATGTTTGTTTTTGTCCAAGTTCTGATAAGTGAGACTGTAATCTCTTATGAAAGTTGCCAGGTACAGTCGGTACTGTATCCAGTTTTTGCACTGACAAACTTTGCCACCCTTGGCACCATCGCGCTGGACAGATACATGGCCATAGTGAAGACCAGACCAATGAAGAGCAAGACGGCTTTCAAGATTGTGGGGTCTGTTACCTTCATATTTCTTTCTGTGGGAATTGCCGTGGCTCTGTCGGACGGAAAGTTTGGCTTTAACGAGGTCAAGGGAAATGGGGCTTGCTATGTTGCAAGCGGTCTGGGAATTACAGAGCACGATGTTATTACTGTAATCTATGATATCTTCTTTCTTGTGGTGACATCTGTCATGATTTTATGCTACGCATCTATTTACTTCCACATGAAGAAGGTGAGGTCAATTTTCCGGTATCACACGACAGTGCTTATGTTAGAAGGTATCATCCTTGGGCCTCTGCAATACTTAATCACTAACCAGCATGGGGCGCCAACTCTTCTTTCATTCTTAATTATAGGTTTTTGGCAACAGCAATAGTGGAGATGATAGAAAAACAAGAGCCACAGAGAGAAAAATTCTCAAACAATTTGTAATCATCACAGCCTTTTTCGTGACCTGCTGGGCTTTGCTTGCTGTTACTTGGTTCCTATCCCCCTTTGTTCGGATCTATAACAAATATTTTGACGGCTATATGGGTATGACCTGCCATCTGAACTCCATGGCAAACCCCCTCCTTTATGGAGTTTTAAACGCCAAATTGCGGAAGGCAATGCTTGACGTTTTGCCCACCAAAGTAAGCAAGCTGTTAGTAGCCGTAGGAACTTGGCTGGCAACCAAGGCTGAAGACAAAAACCGGTCTTTAAGAAAAAGCCTAGGTATGAGTGTGAAGGAAAAAGCCTCCAGACAGGAAGCAGCGCGGTTGGCGGCGGCCAGTGTGGCTCCAATTGAAACTGAGGTTACACTTCAGACGGAATTCTCTTCGGCGGAGAGTGATAAAGATTAGGGGAGTTTGGGTAATTAGAAACAAAAAGAAGAGAAAGGCATTAAAAAGATAAATAGACAAGTCGGTCGTGGTCTAATATTATCGTTAGTTTCATCTGTTTCATCTGTTTCACCTGTTTCATCTGTTTCACATTTTGTCATCTTTGCACCTTTACAAATTCATACACTACGAAATCCTTCTCATATAGTTCATTGAAAAAGGCAAAGCCAGTGTCGTCATCACCGCCCACAAGCGGGTTCCTGCTAAACTCGCTCTTTCCTCCTCTCTCGACAAAGGTTTCTTTTCTACACTTGAACCAACCTTTTGTACCAGATTTCATGCTTTTGACGAATTCTTCGAGCCCATTTCTCTGAGAGTTGGTCAGTGCTGGGGCGCAATATACAAATACTCCATCAGTCGCAAGCAGATGCTTCACGACTTTCTTAAGGAGGGGGACAATATCAGGAGAGTACACAAGATCGGCACCGATCAATAGATCGATCGATTCGGCATTGAAGTCATCCAATTTGTCCCAGTCCATCAATAGGGGTCTAACACGAGGAGTTGTCGAGCCTTCTTCTTTTTTCACTAGCCTTTCCTCACTTAACTCTTCTTGTTTTCGTTGGTCCTCCCTGCCCTCCATCATCAGGTCTCTGTTGAATTCTAAGTTCTCCACAGCAACTTTGTTCAAATCTGTGATGTAAATTTTCTCCGTATTCTCCCAATAATTTGCTACAGCCAAGCCAGGAACACCGCACCCTGCCCCGAGTTCAAGGGCCACCCGTCCACATTCTTTATCTGTAGTGCGGGCGAGGTAGGAAGCCAGGACAAGCGACGCTGCCCAAATCGCATAGCCTGTCGTATCGTCTTTAGCTTCTGTAGTGAAGGGGTCATCGGCATTAGTCATTGGTAACTCCCTGGCCTTCATTTTTGTTCGTTTTGGAGTTCCCAAGCCATCAAGGAAGTCGAATTCATGGGTCACTGCTGCTTCCCTCCTTTCCTTTTCCGTCAATTTCTCCTCATTAATCCCCATCAGTAACCTCTCTTCACTTGCACTTTCATGCTCCAAGAGTAGTTTGATCATTTCCTTGTTATCTGACTGGAAAGCCTCAGTTAGTGCTGAGCGACCAGCAGAGTTCTGAAGGCACACGTCAATGGTGAATGTGGGGTGTTTCATAAGAGACACAGCACAAAGAACGTGCGGGTTCGTTGATGTTGCCGACTTATCCTCACCGTCGGTCATTTCATCGCCTTTATCATTTCGCCCAGCGTTGCAAGCACACCAATGCAATGGTGTATTCCCTTCTTTATTTCCCCTGTGTACAACCTCATCACCCCTCTCCCGCAGAATTACCTCTACCACTTCAACGTTACCGTTTGCGCATGCATAGTGCAGGGGGGTATTCCCGTTGTGATACGAACTATCGAGCAATGTTGAGGGAGTGTTTATTGAGATTGTTGGGTTGGCACCCAAGAACTCACACAATTCTGCAGATTCGTCATATCTTGCACAATCAAGATATTCCTGTTCTACATTCTGTTGTGCGGTACTAAGGGCCGCCATACGGGCTAAAATTTGATTTGGAAAAAATTTGATTTGAAAATTAGGCTTGCAGGCTATCTCTATTATTTTTTGGTGGTTCGAGGTCTGCAAATGACATAACACACTCAATTTAAGGAATTCTATAACAGTTTGTCTGCCAGGGCTCCAATACCAACGATATAACACACTGAGTAATTATTTAAAAAAAAGGCTCAAACTGACCTCAACATACTCCCCAAACCGTGCTTTCTCTGGTGTTTTAAGATGGGGAAAAAGAAGGAGTACTTCTACTCACCAGTTCATACAGATGGCGACGAGGAGGCCGGCGACAAGAAAATGGCCCCGATGGGAATATCAGCACCCTCGTCTTCGTCAAAATCGCGTCGTCAGAAGCTTCGTGCTCCCCCCTCCAATTACACTGGAGGGAGCAACTTCCCCTCTGACTCTGATGACCTCGTTGAGAAACGCATGCCGATGTGCCTAGGATTGTGTGTCCTTCTTGCGATTGTGTACGTACTCTCTCGCACCTCCGATGTCGGTGCGGGAGGAGCTCTTACAGTGGACAACTGTGATTATTCCAATGTGGACATGGGGAAAATTCGAGCGCAGGCCTTTGCCAAGTCACCCCCGCATATCATCGAGTGTGCGGAGGCATCTGCAGGCGGTGATCAGTCAGCTTGTCACTTACCGAGGGAGACTCGCTACGCTGCTGTGAAGCAAAAGGGGGCAACTTTGTGGATGACTGGTTGCAGTGGAAGCGGGAAAACTACTATTGCAACGGCGTTAGAGGACAAACTAGTAAAAACATACGGCAAGCATGTGTATCGCTTAGACGGGGACAATATCCGCACTGGTTTGAATCGTGACCTTGGATTTAGCGCCGATGATCGTGCTGAGAGTGTTCGTCGGGTTGGGGAGATATCCACCCTCTTTAGCGATGCTGGGGTGATCACTTTGGTCGGGCTCATTAGTCCATACCGGGCCGACAGAGATGCAGTTCGAAAGCGACACGAAGACCAAGGCATTCCATTTTATGAGGTTTTTCTGGACGTTCCAATAGAAGAGCTCTTCGACAGGGATCCAAAGGGACAGTATGCGAAGGTAAAATCTGGCGAGCTCAAGCACTTTACTTGCATCGATGACCCCTATGAAGAACCGTTACACCCTGAGATCACGCTTGCAACGCATCAGCTCAAGATTGAGGAATCTGTCTCTATCTTGTTTGAACGTCTCCGCCGCGATGGCATATTAGAGGGAGCTCCGAAGCTTTCCCCCCCAGGTCTTCCGAACCCAGATGGTGACCAGTTTATTGATCTTCACGTGGCAGAAAGCGAAATGGAGTCTAAGCTCGCGGAGGCGGCTACCCTTCCTAAAGTGCTCCTCACCGATGTCGATCTTAACTGGCTGCAGGTCATAGGAGAGGGTTGGGCGAGTCCGCTGAAGGGATTTATGAGGGAGGGTACTTTGCTTGAAACCCTTCACTTCAACAGCATGAAGGTCGACCCCTTCAACCTTACGGGGAATGTTGGAGTCCACGAGCGCCAAACTGAGTTTAATACCTTCACAGATAAGCCAGCGCCGACAAGAGTGAGCATGAGCGTTCCAATCACATTGCCCATCACTGATTTTACGAAAGACGCTATTGAGAGGAGTAACAAAAAAGCAGTTGCACTTGTAACGCAGATGGGGAAAACCGTTGCTATCTTAAGGGATCCAGAGATTTACGATAATTTCAAGGAGGAAATTATTGCTCGTATGTTTGGTGTGATAGACAACGGTCACCCTTACATCAAGCTGATTAATGGTGGAGGCGACTATTTGCTCGGCGGCGAGGTTGAGCTTCTGGGCCGCATCCGTTACAATGACGGACTGGACAAGTGGCGCAAGACTGCTGGCGAGCTCATGAATGAGTTCGTAGATAAAGGGGCAGATGTCGTATACGCCTTCCAGACAAGAAACCCCACGCACGCTGGTCACGCTTACTTGATGAATGCTGCCGGAGAGGACTTGAAATCGAAGCACCACTTCAAAAACCCCGTCCTTTGGCTGAGTCCCTTGGGAGGATGGACCAAGGAAGATGACGTCCCTTTGGACGTGAGAATTCATCAGCACGAGGAAGTGCTCAAAGCCTCCACTAGTCATCCTGGAGGCCTCGATCCGGACAAGACTGTGATGGCGATATGGCCCTCTCCCATGGTATACGCTGGTCCCACTGAGGTTCAATTCCATGCTAAGTCCCGCCGTTCAGCTGGCGCCTCATATTTTGTCGTTGGACGGGATCCAGCTGGAATGAAGGGCAGTCCAGAGGCCGTTGCCCACCCAAACGATGATCTCTACTACGGCGACCATGGTCGGTATGTGCTGCGGAATTCTCCCGGAATAGGTGACATGCAAATTCTCAGCTTTGTTAAAGTCATGTACGATGTCAAAACGAACACCATGACCAAACCGGATGAGAGCAGAATGGAGGATTTCATAAGCATCAGCGGAACCAAAATGCGTGCATTAGCAAAAGCACAAGCAACGCCCTGTCCCGACAAGGTGCCGACGGATCTGCTGGCGGAAAATTGTGTTCCTAATGGTTTCATGGTGAAAAAGGGCTGGGACATCGTGACCAATTATTACAGTAAGCGGGACGATGCTGACAGCGAGTGGATCCCCTGGAGCCGACCGATTGTCGAACCGAACAATGAAAAATCTACGACTGAATTTTCTGGTAGGTTTGGGACTGCCAAGTTCAAGTTGAGTCTCAAGGACGCGGGGAAGAGCTTTTGGCATGACATCAACTTGTGGGATAATGAGGACAGGAATGTTATCAATATGGTCACCGAGATTCCTAAGTTTACTGCTGCGAAGATGGAGGTGCAGAAGGAGCTATCTGGTAATCCCATCATGCAGGATGTGAACTCGGACGGGAGTGCTAGATTCTACAGCTACGGGGTGCCATTTTTCAATTATGGTATGATTCCCCAAACCTGGGAGGACCCAGATATTCTCGATGAGGAGGGTCACGGGGGGGACGACGACCCTCTGGATGTCATTGAAATCGGGAGCAGGGTATTAAAGATGGGAAGTATCACGCCGTGTAAGGTAATTGGGTCTTTGGAATTGATCGATGGCGGGGAGACTGACCATAAGGTGGTGTGTGTGGCCAAAGGTGACGAACATTACAGCAAGATCCATGATGCGGAGAGTTTGGAGGACTATTATCCCGGTGTGTTGGACGATTTGATCACTTGGTTGAAGAGGTACAAAACAAGCGAAGGAAAGGGGGTCAACGAGCTTGGAAATAGAGAACGGATGACTGACGTGACAACAGCTATTCAGGTTATTGGTGACTGTCATCAAGCATGGAAGAGTTTGTGTGGCAAAGGAACCCACTTATTCTCACTCACCGGTGCTTGCGTGTGAAAAAGATGATATATAGGGTATGAAAAAAAGTGCGACATATTTGTGAGTGGTTTGTTTGTTTTTTTTGACAATTTTTTTTCACAGTTGGGTTTTTTTCACCCCATCTTCTGTTTTTTGTTTTTTTATTTTTTTTGAGTTTTTCCTTGGAGTTGAGGACATGCACATGGGAATTACAACCACACTCACTTCTTCAAAGAAAAAAAAGGCCACCAATGGCGCCGAAAATACTCAAATGGCAACGACACGAAGACCAATTAATGCTAGAACGGGTGAGTGCCCTTAAATTTGATAACTCAAAGAACAATCGGCGGACTTTTAGAAATGCAGAACACATCACAAATTAACAAAATTTGCGCGTTTCTTTGCTCATGCTACCACAAAATATTTCTGGTAACCTATCCATGCTCACTTTTAAACATTATAGGTAAAAGTTTACGGAACCAAAAGGTGAGGAGTTTTTGATTTCGCAGTTGAGTTTCTCAAAACACTCACCCTAACACTCTTAACGCAAATACAGCTGGGGAACTATAGCTGCGGGCCTTCCAAATCGTACTGGCAAACAGTGCCGCGAACGCTGGCACAATCAGATAGATCCTGCTATTTCAAAGGGTCCTTGGACTCCAGCTGAGGAAGCGATTCTCATTGAGGCTCAGATTACTTACGGAAATAAGTGGGCGAAAATTGCAGAGCTGCTCCCTGGACGAACTGATAATGCTGTCAAGAACCACTTTAACTCTGCCCGTCGGCGGCTCCTCCGAAGCACAAAGCAGAACAAAAAAAAGAATCATCAATTGCTCTCTTCGTCTTTGAGTGCCGAAGACGATGTAAGTGTTTCGCTCGCACTGGCTTCCCAACGACATTTCTTTTCGAAGAACAATAAGAGGACGGCAACACCGTCTCCGACTAAAGACTACGAGGGCGACGAAGAGTCAATTCCTTATCACCGCAATGAGAGCCACTCCAATCCACAGATCCACTCCAATCCAACGGCACAAACCCAAAATAATTCGCACATCACACGCGGCGTCGTTTCATTCCCCTGGGGTCTGCCATCTCCCGCTAGTTACCAAACAAAAGTATATTGCATCAGCAATGAGAGCAGTGACACCGAAAATTTTATTAACTGTATCAACAGTAGCAGTGGAAGCAGCAAGTACAACAACAGGCCACAACGCCTTCGTCGGCCGTCTGCAAAGCGAATGGAAATCATTCCTGGCAGCAACCCTACCTTCTTGCCGGCGGAAGTGTCTCCTGGGAGCGCGATGAGCTTTCCAAGCCTTGTGGAGGAGGCCTTATCCGGCTCGGAATGTGGTAGCGATGGAAGTGGAGGAGAAGACAATGATGACTTCCATGCCAGTTTCACCCTCACTTCGATTCGGAAACGAACGCTCAATATGACAGAAAAGCAGGAGACTAAAAAAAAGGCAAAGCCCGTAAGCCCCGTGAAAACGTCGTCTGATTCCAAGGAGAGCAGTGTTCTGGATGCACTACTGATAATGCGAAGGAAGGAGGCTGATTTAGAGCTCCGTAGCTTGGAGGATAAAGACGAGGAGAAGCCGAGGGGTGGAATAGGAAACCGTCAATATCAGGCGATCCAAGAGATGAAAAGACAGCGACATGTGTGACTAACGAAGGGGTAGGGCGTGTGCGGTGTAAACGGTGCGTACTGACTAATGGGAAAACAGGGAATAATAATTGCAGCAATAAAAGCGGGTTCTGCGTTTAGAATAGCGCATTTCAGCGCATTTACCTTCATTCAGCATTTTTCTTCCACATTTCATTACTAAACGCGCTAATTCTTCCTAACAACGACAAAATCAGCAATTGCCAGCAAGACCTTTGACCTTTCCTCCCCGAACTCCTCAATGAGAGCACCCTTCGCTTCGTCAGCCAGGCGTGTTGCCTCCTTCCTAGCGCCTTCCAAACCCAGCAATTTCACATACGTCGTCTTGTCCACCTCCTGATCCTTTCCCGCCGTTTTACCTAGCTCTTCTGAGCTCGCAGTGCAGTCCAAGATATCGTCTGCGACTTGGAACGCCAGGCCCACACCTCTTGCAAACTTTGTCAGCGCCGCCACTTCTCTCTCGCTAGCTCCCCCCAGAATCCCTCCGCAGCTGCAGGACACCTCCAGGAGAGTCGCTGTCTTGTGTGTGTGAATCCACTGCAATTCTTTAAGAGTAACGTCCGTCTATTGGTGGTAAAAAGCGCCGGGGTGCGAGAAGCCGGGTGGAGACAGAATTTCGTAAAAGTTAGTACAACATTTTGAGCTCTGATTTTAGAGCTTTCGCTCATTTATTCCTCACTCTCACCTTTTTTTCGCAGTCAAGATCGAGAACCTGTCCACCAGCGAGCCCCCTTGGTCCCACCGCCTCTCCTAGAACCCCGACAACCTTTAGAACCTTCTCAGGCTCCACACCCTTGGTCTCCTTGGCGACATGCTCAAAGGCGTAGCTCAAGAGCGCATCACCAGCCAGAATGGCGACGTCCTCCCCGTAGAGTACATGATTAGTCGGCTTTCCTCTCCGAAGAGAGTCGTCGTCCATCGAGGGAAGGTCGTCATGGATCAGGGACATAGTGTGGATCATCTCTAGGGCACAAGCTGTCGGCATTATCGAGCTGAGGTCACCACCGTTTTTGGTAATCATATCGTAAGTCGCGAGCGCAAGAATCGGCCGAATTCTCTTCCCGCCAGCTAGAAGCGAATAGTACATCGATTCAGTTATCTTTGAATCTGTGATTTGTTATTGGTAAATTAATTAGTTGTCGATTTGCTTGGATAGCAGAGCAGAGCAGGGCGGATGCATTTTGAGCGCTCAGGGAGATTTTTTTTCGCCAGATAAAATTGCATTTACTCACTGAATGGCGGGATCGGAGGGGGTAGGGATCTTTGCAGCGCTTCCTCCACAGTTACCTTTGACTCTAGGAGGAATTTCTCCAGAGAAAATGTCTCCGCTGTCGGTAAGGAGGAGATGGAAGTTAGGAGCCGACGATCGCTTACACCAGCTCTGGACAGCCGCCTTGTAAAAGCAGTAGGGGTGGGGGAAAATGACGACGATGGGAGAAGCAGGAGGGGGAGGAGAGCAACAAAAAAAGTCAGTGACATCACGCTCCGCAGAGGCATGGTTTTGAACGGGTTTTGACTTTTGGAAGACTTTAGTTGAAGCAAACGAGGGAGGGAGAGAGAAAAAAAGGAGAGTAAGAGGATGCAAAAAGAGAATGCGGCGATGATGAAGGGCCAAAACGCAGAAAATGGCTTCTACTGAATTTCCGCCTCACCACTTTCTTCTCCACCCATTCAATTAATTTACAAAACAGCATAAATCGTAGAAATATACGGACTGTTACCTGATTCCAATTCCTTGGGAAAGATTGAAAACAAGATTTAGAAGCGCTATCACAATGGGAAAGAACAAGAAGAAAGAGCAGGAGAAAGCAGCTGCGAAGGAGCTGCGACAGCAAGAGAAAGCGGCCAAACTTTTAACGAAGAAATCCCGAAAGGAGGCGAGACGCAACGGGGAGGAGAAGAGTGCCGGAGGAGAGGGCGGGGGGGTCGCCTGCGCGGTAGTCGATCCTGACGACGCCGTCTTTTCTGAGTTCGCTGGCGGTGATGAAGATGCTGACAATAGCGGCAAAATTCTACCCATTGCGCCGTCGCCATCCAGCAACTCCTCCCTTACTGTGGTGCCTGTCCCTATCCCCTCCCTCCCTGGGCCCCCCTCTTCTCTTCCCCTTGTCTGCACCTTTGGAGGAGAGTACACAGACGGGGTGCGCATCGGCACTAACTCGGATATTTACGTACTCAAGATTGTTCCCACGGAAAGTGGACAGAGCAGGTGCGGCGGCAGCGGCGGCAGCGGCAGCGGCGGCGAGGGGTTGAAGGGATTGTGGCACAAATTACCTCAGAGAAAGCTAGAGCCGCCACCTCGGTGTAGCCATCAGTGTGTAATGAGTGGTGATTTGATGTACATGTTTGGTGGAGAGTGCCACAATACTGCCACATCGTCGTATTTACATTACAACGACCTGTGGTCCTACTCTTTTTCATCTTTGTCATGGAGGCAAGTGGAAACTGGACCCCCCCCAGGGAGGAGGAGCGGACACCGGATGGTTGCTTGGAGGGGTTTCCTTGTTCTTTTTGGGGGTTTCTACGAGACGGAGACTGACAGCAAATTCTACGACGATCTTTGGGTTCTTGATTTGAAAGGAGGGAGGGGAAGGGGAAGGGGGGACAATGGTGATAAGGGCAATGACGAGAACGAGGCAGAGACAGAGAGGAGAGAAACCAAGGAAGGCGGAAAAGGGGACAAGAAAAAAGGGAAGAAGAAGAAAAAGGACGACTCTGATGTTGCGACTGCGTCTTTATCTACTCTTAAATGGTCCAAGATTTCCTTTTCTAAATTTGCCGAGAAGCCCTCTCCCCGCTCTGGATTCGGATTCGTCTTGAGAGGAGACGAGGTCGTCCTCATGGGAGGTTTCTCGAAGCTCAAGAGGGAGGGCAGTGTCGGCAGCAGCGACATCTCTGATAAGGCAGACTCCGAAAACCAAGATCTCAAGAAGCGCAGGAAGGCACTGAAGGAGGGGAAGATCCACACGGACGTATGGACCCTCGACCTAATGCCTCTCTTATCGTCCGAGGCCCCCGTCTGGACTAGACTTCCGAAGTCCGCTTCGTCGCCGGCGCGGGCCGGGGTGAGTTACGCCGCCGCTCTCATTGCGGGGGGAGGATCCGGAGTCACAGAGAGGATCATCGGCTTTGGGGGGGTGAAGGACAAAGAGGGAGAGAACGAAGTCGTTAGGAGTGTCTTCTATGACGGCCTCGTGTCGTTCGACAGGGGAAGGAACAAGTGGAAGGGACTAGAAGTTGGAGGGGACGGAAGTGGCGGAAATATGGGGGAGGGAGAGGCCGAGGAGGGAAAAAAGAAGAAGAGAAGGAGGAAGAAGGAGAAAAAATTGGAAGACGTCAGCGCAGCGACCGTAGAGGACCTTGAAGGCGATGAAAAAGGCGACAAAGACAACAGGGAAGATTCCAGTGGCGACGAAGGCGGTGATGGCGACGAAGGCGGTGATGGCGACGAAGGCGGTGATGGCGACGAAGGTGGAATGGACGCCTTTTCCGGCTTTACCATTGACGATCTCCGTGGTTTGGGTTTCACTGACGATAGCATTGTGGCACCCACGGAACTGGAAGCGGCACAGATAGCTGCTATTGCCGAGGCACCAATTGGAGCGGGCGACGGAGATATGGAGGAGGGAGAAGAAGAAGAAAGTAGCGAGGAGGAGGAAGAAGAAGAGAAAGACGAAGGAGACGACCAATTGCCGTCTCCTCCACTCACGAAGCAGCAGCAGCAGCAGCAGCAGCAGCAGCAGCAGCAGCAGCAGCAGCAACTTCAACAACCCCCTCCCACTCCCAATTCCCAGCATATTCACCTTCAAACTCCTTCTAAACGCACTTCTCCCCTCCCCCGTATCAATGCTTCTTCTTTGATGCTAACAAAGTCAACCATCATTCTCTACGGCGGTCTGCTGGAGATCGGGGACCGCGAGGTTTCCCTTGACGATGTTTGGATTCTTGACCTAAAGAAAAGGAGGGATGAGGGGTGGGGCTGCCTTAGAGAGGACACGAGCCACCAGCAGGTGTGGATCGGGGATAGAAGCGAGAGTGAGTGCAGCGGCAGTGTAAGTGGCAGCGCGAGGGGAGGTGACAAGGCGGTGAGGGAATCTGTTGACGGCACCGACACGAACCTGGAGAGAATAAATGAGGTGGAGACTCTTAGCGAGTATTTCGCGAGAACGAAGCTGCATTGGGTCAAGTTGGTTGGTGGGGATGGGGAGGATATAGATTTGGAGAATTGTACAGCACAGGAGAAAAAGGAGAGGAAAGAGAAGAAGAAGAAGGTGAAAAAGGAGGCCTTTGAGCTCGCAAAAGCGCTATTTGAGGGAGGAGAGGAAGTTTAACGAATGCAGGAGTAGTAGGAAATGAGCAATGAAAAAATTAGCTTTTTTTGGGCCAATAAGGGTTTTAGTTCACTACCTGAAAAGTCGAGTTGTAATCTGCTCACCCGCTAGTTCTTGACGACTTGTAATCTGCTCAAAGATCTCCAAACATTTTTCTACTTAAATTATTTGAGCCCCATCTCATTCATTCTTTTCATAAGTGCCATCTCCTCTGCCATCATTTTGTTGCGTTTCTCAGCCATTCTCTCAGAAAGTGACATTGCGGGCGGTTTTGGAGTGGGCGTTTCTGAGAAATTATTGCTGTTGCTGTTGCTGTTGCTGATGCTGTTGCTGTTGCTGTTGCTGTTGCTGTTGCTGTTGCTGTTGCTGTTGCTGTTGCTGTTGCTGTTGTTCTTTTCATCCCTCCGCAGCTGCTTGAGCTCCTTTTGGCGCTTTCGCCGGATCAGTAGATCTTCACGTTGACGCTTCTTTTCTCTGTCGACGGTGCTCATGAGGCCCTGCAAATCCTTGATGTTGTCAGCCTTCTCCTTGGCAATTACCGCTGACAACTCTAGATCGTCAGCAGTCTCTTCAAAGGCGTCCTCCAATCCACCACTATCGTTGTTACTGTCACCTTCTCGAGATTGGGGCACTGAGAGGGGAGGCGTCGCCGCGTTCATTCTGGACATCTCAAGCAGATTCTTGGCGGATGCTCGACGCGCATTAATCAATGCCCTTTGACGCTGTTTCTCTAATTCTTGCATTGTAGTTAGGGCCTGTTTTTCCCTCTGGAATTCCGTCTGGATTGTTTCCATCGAGTCACGGATTAGCGCCATTGAGAGCTCGTGATTGCTTTCATTCATACTTTCGGCTTCGGCATCATTCACACCTGTGCTTTCTTGTGTATTCGAATTTTGCTCTTCACTTCCTTCATTTCTTTCACCACCGTCCTTATGATTGACATGATTGACATGATTGACTTCATCCGCATAACCAACTCCCGGAACGTAGGCGCCCTTAGGCGTTGGTGGTTTCCAATCCCAACCATCATCTGCATCGTCGTCTTCATCGGAGACATCGTCGTCGTCTCCATTGTCGTCAACATAGTAGTCGATGTCGGCATCAAAGTCATTCTCAGGGAGCGCTGGCGGCTTCTTCGGTGACACTTCCCATAGTAATTCTTCCTCCGAACTTTCTGATTCCTCCTCCTCTTTATCGTCATTCTGCTGATTCGAATAGTAATCGTCAGAGATTCCGTCAGTACCTCTCTCGACGTCGTTTTCATTTTCGACTTCTTGCCAAGCGAGACTGCTCTGAGTAGAACCCAGCGACCTATTCAAGCTGCTATTCAAACTGTCGTTCATCTCTTTGATCTGCTTTGGAGAGGGTTTTGGAGGCGATTGGTTCTGCAGCTGGAACTTTTCGATGTTGAAAACGATTCCACTTTCTTCGCTATCAGTTTCATACTCGCTGGATGAATCTCCAGATTCTTGATCGACAGGTTCATTATTGACTGCTGAAGGTTGAGGAGCAGTATCAGTGACTTGCGGGGTTGAAAGTTGAAGTTTTATGTTGTTGTTCTTCATCATCTCGTCTATTTGGGCTTGCATTTCAGCCTCGCTTTGCCCGTTAAACATTCCAACCTGCTCCTCTTGCTGATCGTATTCATCATCGTTTTGCTCTGAATCATCTACAGCGTCCTCCTCGGCGTCAACATTGATATCATCACCGCCGCGACCCAAGTAAGCATCCATCTCTTCATCCATGAGCTTATCGACTTCGCTAATCATTTTTGCTTTGCGGTTTTTATTTCGTTCGTCCTCCTCGCGCTTTTCACGCTTTTCTTGCTCAAGTTCACGCTGCCAAGGATGGAGTAGGCGATCCCAGTGATTTTTGCCAACCTTGTGGGCTTTCTTGCTTCTGCCTACTGAAACATTAGGGCCACGTGGTTTCAACCTGACACCACCACGGCTGCCAGCATTTAATCTCTTGTCTAGGTGCTTCGCAACACGTTTGGATACAGAGGGCTCCTTCACAGCCATCTTGACTTTGTACGGATTGTGACCCCCCTCGGCGTTAAAGTCAAGAACCGCCTGCTGCCACGATTTCCCACCTAATACATCATATTCACCCCTTTCAATGGCCAGCCGTTCCTCTTGCATTTCCTGTTCAATATCAGCCATTCGTTTCTTCTCGATTACCGCCTTTTTATTCATGTTCTTCACGAATTTCTTCTCCTTCACATCGCCAACAAACAGATCGTTCTTCTCTTCATTGCTGTATGATTTGATCTGACTTACGCGTTCGTTAATTCGTTTGACGATTTTCTTCACGCCACTTAGCTTCGGCTTCTTTTTGAACTCATGCAATTTGTCGTGCTCCCTTTGCAGTTGGAGCATTTTTTTGTTAAATCCAATCTTCTCCTGTCGCTTCTTTTCCTTGATTATCTCACGCAAGTCTCTTCGCTTTGGGACAGCGGATAATTTCTCAAATGTAGCTTTTTGTTTTTCAGCTTTTTCAGGGTTGGGATCGCTTTTGTTCTTTACCCTGCCGTAGCCTAGAGCGGCCCAAATTTCTTCCTGTTTTAGTCCCCTTCCGTGCACCTGATCGGCTGCTGCGGCTGATTCGCTGTAGTTGAGTTTGATATCGTCGTGTGAAGAGGCCACGTCACCAATAAGAGTATCGTTCTTAAAAACCTTTCTTCGCCTGCGTGCAGCTTTGCGCATTTCCCCCCTCCTCTTGTCAAGTTTCTTGTACACCTTATAGCAGCAGCTGCAGACATTCGACTCTTTGTAAAAGTCAGCCATCTGGCCAGGTTTCTCCAACTCATCTTCGTCGCTGACGCCCATAATTCGCCCCAGCATATTATCTAGGTGAGCGCCATTAATGTTACGGCGCATTAATTGTTGCTCCCAGCGGTCAATTTGCCTCTCTTCGTTATCATACTCTCCGTCACCGTCGTCATCTTCGCCGTCGTAGTGTCCTCTCCTTTTTGTCACGCTATCTTTCCCCTCGGGGAAAATAAAAAAGGCGTCACTGACGGCGAAAACCACTCCCTTTTCCACCCCACTCGCAGCTTCTACTACAACGCGCCAAGTCCCGTACTTCTTCTTCATCTCATCGAGGTCAAGCTCACCCTCGGCTCTGTTCATGTCATTAATGCTCCTGTTCCGCCTATTCTTTTCGTCAACTTTGGTACGGTCATAATCCTTTGGAATCCTCCAGTCCATTCTTCCCCTCGCAACCCCCATCCCGCACTGCATTGGCCGGTGGCTGCAGATGACAAGGGATCGTTTGCGACGGACATCTAAATTCACGTCACGGTGGAGCTCGATATTCACGCGGGCTATGTCACCGTGACAAGCCCATGAAATTGGGAGGCGCGACGACGGGAAAAATATTCTGTTTTTCTGTGGGGAAGTTATCAACAATGCTTTCACCTTGTTCCCGACGCCAATTTGCAAATTTTTACCGAGCCTGCGCCACCAATGCATCAAAGCGACCGACCAAGTGGACTCCATTGACAATTCGCTTTTCATGTCTTCTCGAGCCGCTCGGTAGGAACGATTCTGAATTACATGTGTAGCGAGCATTCGCTCGTTGTCCACATTTTTGTACCCAGTTGTATAGTTTTCGTCGTCGTCATCGCCATCGAGAACTTTGTCACGCTCAGGAACGATCCCCATTGCCTTCAACTGCTCCCGTTCCCGTCCTTGATCGTCCTCCCTCATCTTTCCTTCCCCCACCTTTCGCCCATCTTGCACCATCTTTCGCGCGATTTTGCTCGCCTCGCTCATTGTCAAGGACGAGTGACTGTCAAAGCTGTTCATCAGGACCTTTTCAGAACCTGAATTGTACCCACAAAAATCGCCCGAGCAGTATGTCTTCTTCACAATCAGCCCAGTCCGCTTCTGCAAAATCTTTCGCTGCTGTGATTTCGTCAGCGCTGGGGGCTGAGTTGACTGTGTCAATAACCTTCTTTTACGGGTTTCCGAGTTAAATGGGTGCTGCAGGTTGTTTTCTTCGTCGTTTTCATCGTCGTTTTCATCGTCGTTTTCATCATAATTGTCACCAGTTTTTTCCATATCAACTCCAGCGCCAACTACGACACCCTTCAGATATGCACCTTGGGTCTTCTCGCTAAACATATCTTGGTCTCCGTACTTTTTTAATTTGTCGATACTTGAGTTCATGTCCGACTCGTCCATTGGCTTGAAGAGAGGCTGCTTTTTGGGTTTCTTTTTTGGGGGTAAGTGGCGATCATGATCACTCATATCGCTGTCATTATTGTCTTTATTATCGCTGTCAACCGAAACGGCATCGCTGTCTACACTGTCTATATTTCCACCCTTTTCCATGGAGTTTCTATAAATGTCTTTCTTCTTTTCACTGAAGTCAGCGCCGTCTTCTCGCCTTTTCCCCTTCGGGATGTACTCTAAATCGACTACCCTCTCGAACCAGCAAGTTGGAGCCAGCGTGCCGAACAAACTGGCCTCTGTGTGAGCAGATGCTTTCTTTACTGACGAGTCCTCAACGAAATAATCGCAAACAATAGCTTGAATTTCTATCCCCTCCATGAATTCCAAGCGCTTTACGACATTATTTGTCAGGCGATCTAGGTAATTATTGAGAGTGTTATCCCTCGAAAGCAATCTACCTAGCTGCCCTGCATTCAGGGCCTGTTGCTTGGCGTTGACATGGCGCTCGTGGGGCGTTTCGCCCGACTTTTTGATGAGATTGAGGGGAACCAGACGGTAAGTTGCCGTGACAGCTTTGCCCTTACCGATGACGACACGGTAGGCATTCTGTAAACGAACACGGCCTCTTGAAATTGCACCACGTGGGTTGCTACCAATCGCGATTGCGCGGTTCGCCGTGTTGGGTATTTGGAATTTTGTCTGGCAAAGCTGCCGGAGTTGGGAGGTGGTGCAAGGGACAACACTTCCATCTGAGCAATAAACATTGCAGACGATCGGCATCTTCACCATTTCAGTATTACCATAGCTACTATTTTCGGCATTAGCACCATCGTCGTTGTCAGAACCGGCGTAAGCAAGGCCAATTAGCTGCTGGACAAATTTCTTTGTCGTTGTGTTTTTGGAAGATTTCTTAAGGATGTGGTTGTCCTTGCCGGTAAAGAGCCAATTCATTATCGATTCACCATCAGGTGTCATTAAAGCGATATCGGCGAGGGGCAGATTGCATCGCTGGTTAGGGTTGGTTGAGTCAGTTGATGACCAGAGAGACGACCAAGCATAGATTGATGCTGGTGTGTTAGAGAGCCGAGTGTAATTCACCGGCGGACCAGCGGGAGATGCTTTTGTCGTCGTGGAAGGATGCTTCAATGTAGTTGTGCGTGCGTACTGCATATTTTGCATAATCTCAGTTGTTAATTTTCTTTCCCTGCCTGCTCGTGGATTTCAAAATTGTCGATACTTTTCAGGCACATTAAACAGAGAAAACTATCAAGTAGCAGGATTTATCACATTAGTGTACCGGGATAACATTTTTTACGTCGAGAGATCTCATACTCAGAATATCCATGTGTATGTGTTTTTTTTGTTTTGTTTTTTTGTTCATTTCTGGATGATTCCAAAGCATGCTCAAAAGCGCTCAACCGGGAATAAAATAATAAACAATTGAAAGCAAAGATAGAAGAAGGTCAAAAAATTCTGCATACCCTAACCCTAACCCTACTCTACTCTCTCTACTCTACTCTACTCTACTCTACTCTACTCTACTC
>Ga0115555_1000332_pt1 | contig 31916 bp, 27 predicted proteins | sample COGITO_mtgs_1104_2_FD_87285 | JGI IMG/M metagenome (GOLD analysis project Ga0115555, IMG submission 87285) | Pelagic marine microbial communities from North Sea - COGITO_mtgs_110407 | ecosystem: Environmental > Aquatic > Marine > Epipelagic | place: Germany:Helgoland, sampling site Kabeltonne... | reverse complement strand
CTCTCTCTCTCTCTCTCTCTCTCTCTCTCTCTCTCTCTCTCTCTCTCTCTCTCTCTCTCTCTCTCTCTCTCTCTCTCTCTCTCTCTCTCTCTCTCTCTCTCTTGCAGCTCCTTTCTCGCGAAGGACTTGCAGGAATTGCAGGAAGGGATGGCCAAAGAGGCCGAACTCAATGAGAAAGGTGGCAACAAGCGCAGCAAGAGTGGCAAGAATGCATCCAAGAAGCAGAAGCTAGAGCCAACTGTCTCTTCGTCCGCTGCGGGCAGTGAGGCCCAGGCGATCTTCACCCAGCCAGGCAACCTTGCCAATGGTTGCAAACTAAAGGACTACCAGCTTGAAGGCATTCGCTGGCTTGCCTCACTTTACGAAAATGGTGTCAGTGGAATTTTGGCTGATGAAATGGGTTTGGGAAAGACCATCCAGGTGAGTGGGGGGTCATATTGGAGTTTTGAAGTTTTTTCAAGTTTTGAAGTTGGGAAGAAAAATGAGTAATTAGTGTCTATTGGGTCTTTTTTTACTTACACCTCGTCGAAATCACAGGTTATCGCTCTCATTGCGCATTTGAAAACGAAAACTACAACGGGTCCCTATCTTGTCGTTGCTCCTCTTGCCACGCTGCCTAACTGGGTTAGGGAATTTGTGAAGTGGCTACCTGAACTTCCGGTTGTTCGCTACCATGGCACTGCTCAGGAGAGGGACAAGCTTTGGAGGAAGTCTCTCCACGTTAACAAAAGGAAGAACCCCGATTACCCTGTTATCATCACCAGCTATGAAGTTGCGATCCGCGACGCCAAGAAATTAAATGCAGTGTCCCCGTTCACCTACCTAGTTGTTGACGAGGGACAGAGGTTGAAGAATAGGAAATGCACTTTGATCCGGCAACTCAAGAACATCCACGCTGAAAACCGCCTCCTTTTGAGCGGAACCCCGATTCAGAACAATTTGGAGGAGCTATGGAGTCTCCTGAATTTCGTGAACCCACAGATCTTCGACGATTTGTCAGTTTTCCAGAGGTAAGTCTTGGTGAAGTGGAGCAAGCCTGTCTGTCACCACGCAATTGAATAAATACTCTTGGGAAATTGGACTATCTTCCTTTCTTTTTCCGTCTCAAACCTTCTGACAACATACCCCGAACACAAACTATACATAGCTGGTTCGGTTTCAAGAATATCGGCGAAGAGACGCAGGAGGATGAGATCTTAAAAGCGCAGAAGGAGGGGAAGGTTGTTACCAAGCTGCACGAAATCCTCAGACCGTTCCTCCTGCGACGGATCAAGAGCGACGTGTTGAAGGACATGCCTCCCAAGAAGGAGGTTGTTGTGTACGCCGGAATGAGCAAGCTGCAGCGCGGTTATGCCAAGCACATCGATGACGGGACACTGAGGGACATGTTAATGCAGCAAGGTATCGAAGGGGCGAAGATGCTGTCTGAAATCAACCCTCTCATGAACCACCGGAAGAACGCCAATCACCCTTTTTTGTTCGGGGAGCCTCTCGATGCCGCCAGCGGGACTCACATTGGAGTAGTTCACCCTCAGATACTTATTCGAGCCAGCGGCAAGTTCGCCCTGCTGGATCGTATGCTGACTAAACTCCACAAAGACAAGCACCAGGTTCTCATATTTAGTCAGATGACCCAGGTCCTGTCTATAATCGAGGACTATCTCGCTTTCAGAGAATGGAATTACTGCCGTATCGATGGAAGTACGAAGATTGATGAGAGGCAGCGCCAAATGGATGTCTTTAATGCCGAGAAGACGAACAACAATGGAGAAAGGAACGACGACGATTCTCGACATTTTGTTTTCTTGCTGAGCACGCGAGCAGGGGGGCTCGGGATTAACCTTGCGAGCGCGGACACCTGTATCATTTTTGATAGCGATTGGAATCCCCACCAGGATAGCCAGGCGATGGATAGGTGCCACAGGATCGGACAGACCCGTCCTGTTGCCGTCTACAGGCTGCTCACAGCTGGGAGTGTGGACATCACGATGATGGAGAAGCAGATTAGCAAGAAAAAGCTCGAGCGGATGACCATTGCTGGCGGAGATTTCAGGAAAGCTGGATCAAGGTCTCACGGTGATTTCAGTGGGAAAGCTCTCACTGCTTTACTCGAAAGCGACATTAAGGACATTGCTGGAAAGGGAGGGGACATTGAGCACATCAAGATCAGCGACGAGGAGTTCGATAAAATCATGGATCGCAATGTCCTTTTTTCGGGTGATGATGGCTCGCTTCCCAAAGAAGGCAAAATGTACGATGTACTGGATGTAGTGGCAAGCATGGGGGCTATTGGAGAGGTCAAGGAGTAATTTTTTCTTTTTTGGGGGTCCTGTTGTTTCTGTGCAACTTGACTTGGTAGTAATTTGATGGGAACTTGCTGTGAGCCGCTTTTTCTGCAATATTCTCTACCTATTTGTTTTGTATCTCGTTTTATCTTCATCAAGTGCACTTCGAAAAAACAGTCAAATCCACTTCTTTACCCTTGTTCTCTACTCTGAAGGCCACATTCTTCTCGAAACTCATCTTCTCATACAGTGCATGTGCATCCTTTGCGAAAACAGGCGTTACCGCAAATAGAAGGCTCCCAGCTTCCCTCTTCCGGGCAAATTCCTCTGCGGAATTGAGCAGCATCCGCCCCACACCTAAGCCCCTAAAATCTTTTCTGACGCAGAGTCTATTAATCTCATACCCTTTTCTGAAGGAGCAGAAGGAGACAGCCACACAGCCAACAACAGAGGAAGAATATGGATCGATTGCCACCTTAAAGCAGCGATCAGAAGCGGCATAGTGAGACCTAATGTTGTCCATGTCACATCGAATAGCAGACTTCACCATCTGACAGGAATTGTGTGAGTGTACGTAGGCGTCCAGCCCGTTCCGTTGTTTATCATCGCACATGCGTATTTCTCACTCACCTTGGCAACAGATTTGTACTTCTTCCCGTGACTTTCGTACGAAAACTTAAATATTTCTCTTGCCTCCTCCTCCTCAAGGTCAGTTTCGATCGTCTTCACCGCAAAATCTCTCTTTAGTAGCTCGCCCCTGGAGCGGCACTCGCAGAAGAAATAGCTGCGGAGATAAAGTGCCAAACCAGCATGCTCATCAAAGGGCTCAAGTGCCTTAAATTTTCCCCCCACGGCGTCAAAAAAACGCCTCCCTGCTCTCTCCACGATGATAGAGTCTTTTAAAAAACCCTGTCGCATCAGTAAGCGGCGAACTTCACTGGGTCGACTGCCCATACCATGAAGTTCTTTGACTTTCTCTCTGAACCTGTCCAAATATGCGGCTTCGAATCCCCTCCTGTGGGCATTGAAGTCATTCTCGGCGGTGGTCGCTGTGCTTTCACTCCTTACTATTGTTTGGTTCTCATGTCGTTCAGCAGGGCAGAAAGGTTCGAATGCTGCTAGCGTTAGGTCAGGGAATAATCCCACAAATGTGTGGAGGAGGTCAGGGACATTAGAGAGGTAAATTAGCACAAGCTCGCTGACGACCATAGTGGGGGCAGTAAAATCAATCCGATTTTTTACAGATTCTAGTCCTAATGAAACGGAATCACCGCTTTGGAGATCACAAGTAACGGTGCAGATTCGGGAGAGACAAGGTTGGGGAAGGATTGATGAGTGGAAGGTTGACTTCATAGAGGCAAAGTCATCACAATCGATTTCGATCACATTGACACTCGAAGATAGCGTCAGCGACCACATTCCGAGAGGATCTAGGCCGCAGCCGATGATAATGAGGTTGATTGGGGACAAGGAGAAGGAGGAGGAGATGAAATGTTCAATTGCTCGAGTAACGACAGCCACTCTAGCAGCATATCCTATATTCACCAGCGCTGTCTGTTTACGTGGCTTCGATTCAAGTAAATTTGCGATTGATTCCGTATACCGTACATAGTCGTCGTGATTCCGATTAATCACAGAGGAGGCGTAGCCTGCAGACACAAAGGAGGCTTTGGCTTGGAATGCATCATGGCCTGTTTTGAGCACACTTTGTGTAACGACGCCGGGCATCTCCTCCTCTCTCTCTCTATCTCTGAAGGGATAATTAAACTCGTGAACTATTTTCTTGTTTTCTTGTTGTCTTTCTTTCAATTTTATTTTTATGGACTTTTCGTTAAACCACGACAAAAGATTTAACTATAACCCAACCATTTACTATGAAGTCGTACCTGTATCTCGCAATATCAGCACTGTTGTTCTCACCCGCTGTGAGCTTCGTGATCCCCCAAAGGTGAGAAAAGGCCATGAGAAAGGCAGGTTGAGGTGGCCTGCACACAAGAGCCCTTAAAGAAGCCCCGTGCAACTAATCCCTTGGATATCCACACCCCGCACCACTACATCCCGCACCATTGCAGTCTTCCCCAGAGTATGTCTCTCAACCTTAATCCCGACCAGATGGCAGGAAAGAGCGTTGAGGTTGGTGGAGGTGTTTGGGACCCCCTTGGATTGGCAGATCTGGGAAGCGAGAAGACACTTCGGTGGTTCCGTGCAAGTGAGGTGAGTGAAAGTTGGCTACATGAACATGAAGAAGGGACGTGTAATCACTCAGAGCTTAATTCCTAATTCCAACAATTCTGAGCAGGTTAAACACTGTCGTGTAGCGATGCTAGCCACAATTGGCTGGGCATTCAGCTGCAATGGTTGGGGAAAGATTGAGTACCACGTTGGGGACTCGTTGAAGGCGCTCCCCAAGGACCCTTGGGCTGCCCTGGAACAGACACCTAAGCTCGGGCTCGTGCAGATCATGATCGCTGCAGGCATCATTGAGGTGTTGACGGAGACTGGAGCCCTCGGAACTCACTACATGAAAGTGGAGGATGGGTACATGAACCCTTTGATGAGGGGTGAAGTCAGCGAAAAGCTAAAGAACAAGGAGCTAAAAAATGGTCGTCTAGCGATGATTGGAATTTTCAGTTTTTTCCTTGGCAACGCCATCCCTGGCTCAGTACCGCTTTACCCCCCTGAGTGGTTGTTTTGATATTCTTATTGGCATCACTGACGCGTTGATCCATTGTACTGGTTGCTTTAACAGCGAAAACATAACATGAAGCTGTAGTTCTGTAAAAAAACTTTTCTATGAATTGTTAATCGGGTTTTCCCTCAAGAGCGTGATCAGCATGCATGGTGGACACATGCAGTGGGGGGCTGAGTAAGGATAGAGATGATTGTGGTATGTATTGCTCGTCAAACAGCGAACTGCTTCTCCAGATGATGTGATACAGATGGCTTGATGATGCAACCGATTGGTTGGAATAAATGGTTGTAGAGATTAATGTTCGATGAATTTTTAAGAGGGGTGAGAGGTGGGGGGTCAAAATGAATTTTGGCTTACTAGACTATCCACATAAAACTGTTGAAACCCCAACCATCTCCACACGAAAAGCGACGAAGCCGCCAAAATTAAACCCCCCCCCCCCACTCCACCTTCATAATGAGTTGCAACCCAAAATCTTTTACTGTCTTCAGTGTAGCCTTAGTATGCGGCACTGCTGCCACTTTGACTTCCAAGGTGATGTTTGATATGGAATCCGAAGATCACCTCGGCAATGTGAGGAAGTTTGCCAAGCCTCTGATGGTGACATTTTTGATGTTTGTTGCGATGCTTGCGGCACTTCCCCTTCATTTCATAATCCACAAGTGCACGAAGCCAGACGAGCCACTGCCTCCCGTCTCTACCAAGATGATGTTCATCCTAATTGCTCCCGCTATTACGGACTTGCTTGGAACTACCTGTGCTATGGTGGGGCTCCTGTACGTAAAAGTGTCCGTGTACCAGCTGGTACGTGCCTCAACAATAATATTTGTTGCGGTCTACCGTGTTTTCCTTCTAAAGCAGAAGTTTTACGCTTATAATTGGCTGGGTGTTTTCCTCAATTTCCTCGCTATCGTAATTGTTGGTGGTAGTGCTCTCTTTGACCCCACTGCAGGAAGTGATGTACCCAAGGGCATCGCCGTGCTTCTCGTAGGATGTGCAATTATGGCGAGCCAGCTTGTACTGGAGGAGAAGGTGAGTATCCTATTGCTAGAGAACAACATTTCCCATCCATCCATTCTACTCTAACAAAACCACTAACCCATCACACTCCTATAAACCAACCCCAACCTGACGAAAATAAATAAATCTCGGTGCAAGGTTATGAGCGGTGACAGTACCCCCCCCCTTGTAGTCGTTGGCATGGAGGGTCTTTGGGGAACTCTTATTATGTTGTGCATCATGTTCCCCATTGCCAAGAACTATCCTGGGAACGATAATGGATGCTACGAAGATTTCTTTGACACTTGGGTGATGATCGGTAATAACAAGAGCCTCCTTCTTTTCACTGTGCTATACACGATGAGTATCACTGGGTACAACGTGATGGCGATTTTCATCACTTTCTTGCTCGAGTCTGTTTGGCGGAGCATCCTGGAGAACTTCCGCCCAATTGCCATTTGGGGAACTGATTTGGTACTCTACTACTTCATTACGAAAGGGACCTTCGGAGAGGAGTGGACTGTTTGGTGTTGGTTGGAGCTTGCTGGGATGGGACTTCTCTTATGTGGAACAGCCGTGTACAACGGCAGCATCCGTGTCAGCGGCTTTTACTATCCTGACAGCGATGAGATGGATGAGAATGTTGCTGCTACCCCCACTATGGACAAGATCATGTCCAGTCCGCTCATTCAAAAGAGTCCCTTTATCAACCAGCGCGGCGCTGGTATCACCGGTTCCCCGCGACCGAGGAGCAAGATAGGAAACGCTGGAAAGGGTTACGGATCCACAAAAAACTACAAATACTCAGCTGTCACTGGCACACCTTAAAGTATTAATCAAGGCTGAGTTGTGGTTACCTTCCAAAACCAACTCATACGTGGTTATATCATGAGAGTACGTCATCGCTAATTTCCCTAGGGATAAAAATGAATAATTGAAGAGAACTTGGCCTTTTTTCGAAAACTTACTTTCCCCTCGACCGAAAAATAACATTGGATGCGCAACTTAGAACTACACAGCACCTGGCCATCTCAGTAATACGAACGCGTGCGGAATCGGCTGAAAATTTAACAGAAGAAAAGTTCATTTTAGCAAAAGTTAAATTTACAGCTCATTGGCAACTTCAACGGTCGTTAAAAACCTCAGTTTACTGTCCATTGCAGTCTCGTATACTAGTTGCTCTCTATAGCGGTCTCGTTCAATTGGGATACAAGCTGTCCGCATGTTTCTTTCAAGCTCTCGAAGTCGGTCTCTTTCCCCTTTGTAGCGATGAATTCTCTCAGGGAAAAAATGTTTTGCTCATAGTGCCTCAACTTCTGCTCAAGCGAGTTGAGCGCCTTTGCCGTCTCGTTGACTTTCTGGGCTTTATTCTCGCTCTCGACGAGAGCGCTGAGCGCCCCGACTTGTTGTTTGATGTGGCCTTTCCTGGAAACATACTTCTCTCTGAGTTTCTCGAGTTCATCCTTTGTGAGACTTGCCCTTCCTCTCAAGCCCTCAATGTCATCGAATTGTCCCATGTCCGCCTTCATTTTTGCCATCTTTTCGTTTAATTGGCCGAGTTCTATTCCTATTTTCTCGTCGAGAGTGTTAATTTTGTCCATTTCTTGCATCCGCTTGACCCGCTGTTCCTGCAATCGGCTCATTGTCTGCTGGCTTGTCTCGAGCTGCTTGGTTTTGAAGCTGACCTCGTCCTTCATCTCCTCTAGACGTTCCTGGCTAGGCAGAACATCGGTAGTCCCAATTCCGCTACTTATATGCGACAAGAGTGCCACGATCGTCTCTTTGGTCCTTTTCTGATCACCCATGACTTCATTCTTGCTAGTGTCGAAATTTTCCAAAAACTTGGTCATCTCAGCATCACGCTGAAACAAGAGTTCGTACTTCTGTTTGTCGTTGTTACTGCTGTTACTCTTGTCCTTATCGTGAATATCGCTGTGAAGTTCCTTCTGCTGGCGCTTGAGCTTATGGATCTCCTCACTGATGTCATTTAACCGCCCGTCTAATTCAGTGGTCTTCCTCTGGTCCTCCTTGACTTTACTCAGCAATTTGGCATGGGCTTCCTTGGGGTCCATAGTGGCGATCTCCATATCATTTTCCAGCTGTTTTAACTGCTTGTCTAGCCGTATACAGTTCCTCTCTTCCATATTGTACTCATCTCTCATCCCACTTCCCCTCACGATGGCCTCTAATTCGTGGATTTTGTGTCGAAGCTGTTCCATGAGCTGTTCTTTTTGGTTGCCCTCTTGCTGCAGATTCTGCGATTGCTGGATGAGGTTATCGTAGTGTTTAAGCTTTGCACTGTCGAGCATCTTAATTTTCTCTTCAGCCTTCTGGTGCACCTCTTGCACTTGCGCCTCGAGATCCAGAATCCGCTTCTCCTGCTGTTGCTTGACAATGAAGACCTTATCTATCTCCCCGGCCTCATTCCTATTTCTCATCTGAAGCTGTCTTTGGTAGTTTATGACCTCTTCTGGGTCTGTGCTTGTCCTGAGTTTATCCATTGCCAAATTATAGTCTGCCAAATTACCCTCCAAGTTCCTGACTTCCTTCAACAGACTCTCGTACTTCCGCTCCAGCTGTGTGTACTGGCTGGCGTCCTTTGTCATCTGCTGCATGTCGTCCTTAATCTTGTCGATCTCTTTCGTGACGTCCCCAATCTTCGTGCGCAGCATGCCGATGTAAAAGCTAGCATCTTGAACCTGTCTTCCATGTCCCCCTCCCCCTACACTCTTCATCCCTGCAATCCCTTGCCCCGTCACAGGACGGTCAGATATCCGTACCTCGCTGTGCGACGGCAGGAAAGCAGCTTGTGTGCCGGCCGATGTGCCCGGTACTGCACCTGTGTGTGTGAATAGAATGGGTTAGAATGTGTTTAAGCGAATTTGTTGGAGTGGAAGGGGGGGGTGGTTGAGACGTGCAAGAGAGAGGCAAAGAAGTGAAAAAGTGAGAGAGAATTACTACTTGCCAGTCCTCATCCTGCTGGGAGGGGGGCGTCCCCCGCCTCTTTGAGCTGTTGATTGTCTCATGCTAACGTTTTCAAAAACAAAATTGCTTCCAGTTCTCTTGCTTTCCTTTCAAAATGGTGTGAAAAATGAGAAAGGGGGGTTTTTGGTTCGGATTTGGTTTTTGTGAGAAAATGATTTTTCTTGAAGGAAAAACACAAAAAACTTTTGCATCACAACACAACTTGTCAATGTAGGGGGCACATATTTAACTGCTCATTTGAATAATAAAATGTGCTTACTGTCTGATATCTACCGGAATAAATGAATTCGCCGAATAAGCGAATCTCATCATAAATTCCTCATCGCAAACTTGCCCCAAGAGTTAGTTAAGCTTTCTACTACTCTGCCAGGCTTTCACCAGTAAAATATATATATACGTTCGCGTCCTACCTCCTCCCTTTCTGCGAAGATACCTGTCAGCTCTCTACTCCATGATTCATTCAAAAGCCTCATCTATACCTGCTCACCCTAGGCTGAAGAGAACAAAGCCTAAATATGAGGGGACAGGGCGGAGGATTATTAATAGTGTACGGCGCAGCTTGATGCACGACATGAAGGTGTCCCTGAATGCCCTAGTAATCTCACTTCTGTGTATCCCGTTGATGATGGGTGTGTTTGTAGCGACTGACAGCCCTCGATTCCAGTATGTGTTTGGCTTCACGACAGAAGTAGCTGTACCTGCCTTCCAAGACAACGACGTTGCTGATCTTTCCCGCACCTACTTTACCAGCATGGCAGTCTACCGCGTATCTATAGAACTATTTTTAGTCTCCTTCAGGTACCACATACTTGGGATGAAGGTGATAAAGCGGAAACCGATTCCACTTATCACTGAAATAGCAGTTATTGCTATTGTAGTTCATTTACCAGGCGTCTGGGGAAACTTCACAATGATCGGTTTAGCCTTCTTCTGCGGGGTATTTGCCGCTACTGTTTCCTTCGTTCTCGTATACAAGCGTCGCGCAGCTCTCCATAGCCCTGTGGTCTTCTTTCTCACTGTACCCTTTTCCTCTTCATGTGCGGTCATGTTTCCTTTGGCTGCTGCTTGTGCTTACACTTGGTCCGTGAAATACTTCCAATCGATGGTCTTCATCCAGGCCTTCATCGTGACCTGTGTATTCCCTGGGTTTACAACATTATTAAAAATGTTGGCCCTGTCTAAGAAGGGCAGCCGTCTTTTGTTCGGCAGGAAATTTCACCTAGCGGAGGACTTCGAGAATAACAAACAGTCAACGACGAATTATACCAACACAGTGAGGCTTGTGCACTCCCTCTGTCTTCTTCAAATTGTAGGCGTCTTCGCGACCCTGCAAACTGACTTCATAGCTTTCCTTTTGTCTTCTTTGACGAAGATAATTACCCAGAATATGAGCAAGTACGTGATTCATCACATGGAGACTCATGCGATGAAGATTTTGGCCAAGCTTGACGGCGTTTACGATGAGTACTACCTCAAGGCTGGAGATGATGGAATGTCAGATTTTGCGCACCACAACAGCCTTTATGAAAAAAGAAATGATGAAGTTGCTTGTGCCGCAGAATACAGTACAAGGAATGACGTGACTGAGAACATATTTCCAAACATGGAGAATTTGATTGCCGATATGAGTGACTCCTCTTCTTCAGAAAGTGACGAAGGTGATCTTAAAAAGATGTCTGAAACCAACGTCGACTCTGACTCCAAAACTGCTAAAAGTGCCTCTAACAATGATTTCAAAACTAACGAAGATGGCGATCAAAACGGCCACAATCCCGGGTACAACGACTCATCTCTACGTGCTAAAGATGATAATCTGTTCGGTTCTAGTGTGGATACGAGTTTTGACGTAAATTTCTCTGGTCTTAGTAAAGAAGAGAAAAATAAAGTCATGGAATTAAGTAATTTGGCGCACGAGCAAGGCCAGAAGGGTTGGAAGGCGATGGGTAAGCCCACCGCCATCGGTGGTGTGCAGAGATACGTCAGAGATGAAGAAATAAGCGATTTGTCGACAATCTTCAGTAAGACATCTGGGGTTATCAACAACACCAGCAGCTCAGATGTTTTCCACTACCTCCGCAATTTTTACGTGAACAGCACCATCACGGCTGATGAAAGCAGGTCCATTTTGCACTCATCATCGGAGACGGAGGAGTACACTTACAGCGTTTTACAGCTGCCAGCCCCCGCTCGTCATCGCGAATTCGTTACTAAAAGGTTATCGCTGAAGATCGACGAGGGCGAATATCTTATATTATTCTACTCTGTCGAGGATGAAGAAGTGCCTGAGCAGGAGGGCTCTGAAAACGGAATCGAAGATGGTGCGCTCAACATCGAGAACGTAGATGAAAAGTCGAGTCATCAAGGTTCAAATGGAAATTGTGAAGACAGCAATGATAGTGTGAGCGACGTGGGGTCCATGGATTTCTCTGTTGCGGACCTAGACAAAAATCTCTGGCGTGGTGGAGTCGGTATGGATCAGGAGAGTGGAATCATTGCCACCACGGCGAAGAGTAGAAAGAGTGTGATGAATCGGATGAAACCCTTCTCACCGATCACCACAATCGGTGAGTCCGTGCGTCTTGCTTCGTCAGTATTATCTGCTTCGTCATTATTATCGGCGAGCTCTACCTTTAATAAGAAGACATGGAAGGACATTGACATGGGCTACATTAGGGGTGAGATGATTCTCGGAGGTTTTCATATCTTCACTACGAATTTAGATAATGAGGGGGACGGTGCCTTCAGTGAAAATGATGGTGTGAGCGAAACAGACAGCGACATGTCAAGTCAAAAGAATCATAGCGTCAGAGTCACCAAAATTATGAAGTTCCATGTTCAAGGGAAGCTCGCCAAGGGTGTGTATAACGGGATGAACTCAGGTGACTGCTTGTGTAAGGACATTTTGCTCATGGTTGCGCATTTTCATAAGGATTTCTTCTGGCCTGTACCCAAAGATCCGTTCTCGGATGTTGAGTTCCAGACGCTAAACCGTCTGATCAAGGAGATTAACTTCTGCCGAGATACGATGAAGATCAAAAATGGCAATCTGCAGGACGGCTTCTCCAAAATTTCGACGAAAGCTAAACGGGCTAATGTATTTTTGAGACACACGGAGGATGTGAGTGAAATATTTGTCACCATGGAGGTCATGGGGATGGACGTCGAGGTCGCCGCTGCCTTAAAAAAAATGAACTTCTTGGGGTCATCAACGGTAGTAGACATCAAAAACGATCACAGTTACTGGTGCGAGGAGAAGATCAAGTTGCCCAAGCCGCACAATAGTCGTAAGATGGAGTGTCTTCGTGTTTGTTACGAGACGGGGGAGGGCGAGTTTGTGATAGCAGTCAACAGTGTCACAGCGCCCAGCAGTGCCAATCTAGAGAAGTTTTTATACATGAAGTGCCAGGGCGGATCACTTGTGGAGCGGATCTCCAACGATAAATGTCGTGTTCTCATCAAAATGAAGTACTGGTTCAGGGGTGTTTTGGGGACTAAGAAGAAGCTTGTAAGAGGAACTATCTGTAAGAGAGTGCTACCCACCCACCTTATTCAAATGGAAAAGTATTTCATGGGCAGAAAGGAGAGCAGCAGGGTACGGTCAATATTAGACGCAAGAAGTAATCTGGCTACCTATACCTGGAAGAATGGCAATGATCAATACACCAACTACGAAAAACGGCTGGCCAAGGATGCACTTTTGACTCTACGATTCTGTGAGATCGAGGTGCAGAAAGGGAGGTTGCTGGACATCACACCTAACAAACTGGAAGGTGTCCAGTTTTACCGTTTTCTGAATCACCGTAAATTCAGTGTAATGAGATTCGCTCACAATTCCTTAGAAAATCGAGGGTCGGTACGGGAATTTCTCTGGAGGATTTTCTCACGCGAGAAAAACAGGGGGGCAGTAGCTCCCTTGACCGATAAGGGTGACATGCAGGACCAACGGGATGAAGAACTCGCAGCGCTCTCCGTTGCAGACAGAGAGAAATTGCGTCGGCAGACCGAATTAAGATCAGTAAACGTCATGAAGGCGAAGGCAGAAAGAGATGAAGCCACAAAAAGGTTGGAGGTGGGTACCGATGACAAAGAAGTTTCCATGCCTGTTTACGATGCTACTTTCGACCCGAGGAGCGCGGGGGGAATCTCCACTAAAAGTGCAAAGGACAGAAAATCAAGCCTGTTTCACGGGCGACGGCGTTCGTCAGCTTTGTTAGGTCTGGATGATCCGGATGCGAAAAAAAGTGGGGAAGAAGAACACATAATCTTCAGTGATTTCATAATGAGTCAGAAACGCGCCGGAACAATCGCACAATTCGCCCTATCGAACAGCAAAACAATCGTGTTTGCTGTCGGAAAGGCGAAAATTCAATGCTCTCCGTCTTTGGCTAAGGCCTGGCTCTGCGACGACGAATTCAAGGAAGGGATCAGAAAGGACGCACAGAGAAAGGATGGCGTTCAGCGCCAAATCGTCAAGCGCCTGAATGACCACAGCCACATCGATTACCGCAAGATACATCAGTGGCCGATGGTTCCTCGAGACTTCTTACTCCGCCACGTTAGCATGGAGGTCCCTATTGCTACTAAAAAAGGGGGCTTAAGTCCCGGTGGTAGAAGTCCTAAGAGTAGAGAAGAAAGGGAGAGCTTGATAAAGCAATCTTCGCGAAGGAGATCTAGCGCGAGATCAGTGCGACAGAGAAAGTCTAAAGTAAACACAGTTGAGGAGGAGTTGAGGATGGAATTGGAAAGGGAAACCCTTCAAAACGAGGAAGATACAATCTTCTTGAGGGTCTTTGGGGATTATGTTGACGAGGTACATTACCCAACTAACAACAAAACTATCAGGGCAAAATTGGAGGGTATGTGGGTAGTGAAGAATAGCGATGAATATGGTTATACGGACGTTAGCTATTTGCTGACGATGGACCCAAGAGGACTCATTCCTGAGTGGATTGTAAAGTTGAAGCTAGAGGGTAGTTTGACGGGTTTGGTAGAAATGAAGAAGCAGCTGGAAACGACGAGCTTAGAGGCCCAGAAGTTGACTTATGTGGAGAGGATCAATAAATTGGAGAGACGTCTTGCCATCAAGTGGAACCAAGAAAGTTTTGTCGAGAAATCGACAATCGTTCTCGGCGCTCTTGTGAGCATGATCACCTTGAACGAGCTTACGTGGGACATGGTTTTGATAGGTAGCGCTATTTTGTTGATCACAGAGACAATAAACGATACTATCGGCCTGGTGGTTGCCTATGAAAAATTGAGAGTTGACCAAGAAGGTGGTGGCTTGTACATATGGAATGCCATGGACAGCGTCTTGTTAAGTTTCATGACTCCTGTTATTATCTGTCTATCCTCGTTCTATCTATCGTAATGGAAGGGATTTATGTAGAAATGTGTGTAACTAATGTGTATGTGCATTTAAAGAAAAGGCAACGTAAGTCAACCAACGTGCCAGTGTTATTGATGCGTATTTAGCAGTTAATTTCGTCTAGCTTGGTGCGTATCAGGCGCTCAAGTGATGTGTCCTCTCGTCTGCGAGGGGAGGGGAGGAAGTCTAGATTTGATTTATTTCGCCTTGTTGATGTATGAGGAGGGCGGGGGGGGGACTTGACCAGCTCACTCGCTTTCGGTTGTTGCCGCTTTTTTTCATCGTCGTTCCGTTTCTTCGGCGAAATCACAAAATCGTTGTTTATTACATGCAATATTGCATCAAATATTTGGGTTTCTAGCTTGGCCATTTTCTTCTGATCGTGTGGCCTCAGGGGAGATGACGAGTGATGAGATGAATAGGCAATCTGGGAGGCTACCTGACGCTTCTTTTTCATAACCTTTTTCCTCTGCGGGGAGATGGAACAGCTAAGGTTCAAGTAGTGGGAATTCAGTATATCTTCAGACGTCGTTGTTCTTGCTGGTGTTGCCGATGAAGCTTTCGATTCCGGCTTATTCTTTCGAAGTGGGCTCGTCTTTCTAGGGCTCGTCTTTCTAGTGCTCATCTTTCTAGGGCTCGTCTTTCTAGGGCTCTTCTTCGTTTTTTCAGCGCAGTCTGAAGAAAATGCCTTAAGATTGTTCAGGTGAACCATAGTAGGCTCATTGAAAGAGCACATCACAGCTTTGTTCGGAGAATGGACTTTCCGAGCCGTCACGGGCTTAAAATCTATCGCTTGGGCCTTCTTTTGCGGCAAAGAAGAAACTAGCACGTTGGTTATTGCAGAGTGAGTTTGCGTTGGAGGAGAAGGATTGTTTAGAACAATATCTCGGAAGGATTGTTGTTTTCGTAGTTGGGGTTGTGATGCTGGCGGTGATGGTGCTGATAGCGAATGCGATGATCGCAATAATAGTTGCTTCTGATCTTCCTTGTGATCAAGTGGTTGTGATATTTGTTGTTTTTGTAGCTGTTGTCGTTGTTGCTGCTGCTGCTGTTGTTGCTGCTGCTGCTGTTGTTGTTGCTGCTGCTGTTGTTGCTGCTGCTGCTGCTGCTGTGCAAGTGCAAGTGCTCGTGCTTGCGGCTGTGGCTGCGACAGTGTTGCCGGCTTTCCGGTTGCTTGCTCGTCGGCTGCCCGTAAGTTTAACTCCTTGCTGTTGTCATCTTCGCTTTCGCTGTCGCTGAAAATTACGGTAGCCTCCTCATCATCATTGTCATTCTCATCTGCAACCACCTCACACTTCTTTTCCTCAGACATTGCATTCAGTGTTTCCAGCTTGGTTTTACTCTTCGAAGTGTGAGTTGGGGAAAGTCCCATCTCGTCCAATTTTCCATTGATTTCATCTACCCTATCCTTAAGTTTCATTTCGCTGATCCTTGCTTCCTTCTTTTTCTTCCCTGCAATTTTCTTTAGTTTCTGCTCTTCTTTCCTCATCTCCTTTAGAATAGGGTCATTCGTGCCGTTCTGAGGAGAGTTTTTCTCAAGGGAACGATTCAGTAAAGAAAGTGAACGGGCCTCGTGGTAGGCACGCACAAACGAGTTCTGGGAGCGGACATTGAGGGAGAAAATCTCTGCTTTTTTCTTAGCCAAAGCAAGGAACTGAGGGGAAGAAGAGGAAGTAGATCCGTGAGGAGGAGTTTTCAGCGGGGGGGGGGATGATATTGTTGAAGGCGGTGAGAGTGGGGTAGAAGCGGTGGGAGGAGTTGGGGGGGAGGGCAATGAGGATGAAGTTGAGGAGGTAGAGGACGAGCTGCTCAGGGAGCTATCATCCATGATGAATAAGAAAATTATGCTCCGGTCAATATGGTATGTGGTAAATTACTCGTCGACAGGAATTTTTTTTCCGTAATTCTCACTTTCGGTGAATTTCATCATGTTGATTACCAACTTTTCTTCTGCAAAAGACAAAACATGTAAAAACACTTTAAGAAACAACGCACCGCCGCGAAGGGGTGGATAATGAGGTTATATGCACGTATAAAGGGGTGTAAAAGGGTATGCTCTTACTATTAGCTCGTAATTTACAGTTAGTGTCAAAGCTCTTCATGGATGCAGTTTTCAATGTATCTTTTTTGTTTTCATGTTGTTTTCATGTTGTCTTCTTGTTGTCTTCACCCCTCATGCTGTCTTCGTGCTGTCTTCATGTTGTCTTCATGTCCTCCCCTCTGAAAAAATCGTTCATCATTCTGTCGTCGTCGTCGCCTCCATCAATCTCATCCTTTAACTGCATCGCCAGTGGCCCCTCTTCAAACACCCTCATCAGCTGTGCTTTCTGTTTCCATTGCATCAATGTCTCTTCCAGCTCCATGTAGCCCTTGTTCACCAACATTGTGGTAACTCGCGGGTCAGTGACATCTGAATTCTGAGTAAAGTGAGATTTTATGTGAGCCTTTGCCAAAGGCAAGGGAATATCCAAGTCATAAATCGAAAGGACTTTGGGCAGCTCTTTGATCACAGCGCGATACTGGTGAGTTGACGTGTAGAGGGGAGAAATGGGGGGTTAGGCGTTCGCAACAGGCGAAAACAGAGAGGGGGGGTTAGTATTTGGCGTTTGAGTGATTGGTTGCGACTCTTAGTGTGTGCTCTGGGAAAAAAAGCGAGCAGACATCAGACTCTCCTAAAGTGCTGAGCAACACAAAACAGAGCAAGCCCAAGATAACACTGTAGACAACACGATCTTTCGCATACGGGAGGTGGGAAACAAGAGCCTCGTAATTACTCCTAAAAAGGATCTCAATGTAGTCCACTTGTGCCTCTTCTCTATCTTACAACAAGGATTTTGATAAACACCAACAAGAGATAAGGAAGACATGAATCCCAGAATTGGACACTCTACTTTTCGCTTCCCTCCATCGCGCTATTCAGCACCAACCACAAAACAATGCAAGAATTTTGGCCCCCCCTAAAGCCCCCTCTCCAATGCAAAACATACCAGGCCGACGGCTGCTCTAACTTCACCCTGCTTCGGAGTTAATGTCCTCAAAGCATTCATGGCCATCGTTGTTATTTCGGGGGGCTTAGACCAGAAGCCCTAGTTTAAAAATCGTGTTAAATTGGGGGGATCAAAAATAGTCCTCTCCGGCCGCTGGGAGGAAATCCACCCCCTTTCAAATAGACTTTCGACATCTTTGCGCGTACTGGGGTCGCACAGCGATATTCCCACAAGATAAGGGCAGGCTCGACGATGAGCTACAGCTCAAAGGAGTCTCTGACCCTCAGACCCTCTTCATCGCTCCCTATCTCTCACCTGGTTTCTTTTGCTCAATTCACTCAAGAGTTTTCTCCGTCTCCTGCTTCCTACTGCTCCACGCCTCATCGAAAATCCGCTCAATCCTCGTCGCAATCTCGGATATGTAATTTTTCGAAGTTCCCTCGCGGTCTTGTTGAGATTGCAGAGATTACTGGGGTCAAATCTTTCATGTATCGCTCAAGAAATGGGGAGTGGAATTCTGCCGAGTATGGGGAGCACCCATTGGGGGAGGCCTTAGGGGGAACAAGTTTTGATGCTGTGTTGTCAGATTGCGATTCAAACAACACAGCTGTCTGCCAAGATCGCTGGGAGTCCTTACTGCGTGGAATTTCCTCAATGACAAATTCTCCATTACCACCGACGACGAGTGTGACAAAAACGCATAATCCCACCTCTGTCCCTTGCACTCAAAACCTCTCCCGCCTCCTCTCTTTACTCCCTTGCCGTAAAACAGGCTTCCTATCTTCATTTGAGCCAACTAGTCTATTTAGGGGTCGCTATGTCGAACTTACAATGGAGTTTAGCGTTTCTGAAGAGAAAAAACACACGCTAACCATAGGAATAAATAGCGTGTTGAATGGTGGTGTCGAATCTGTGATGAACGCCACCAATGTATGTGGTTCAAAAAACAACTTGCCTCGATATGGAATCTCACTATCTGATGTTTTTGGCAGCTCTGACGCAGTTTTGAGACCTTGCAGTGTCGCCGATAGCAGTCAGATTCTGACTGTTGTACCTGATTGGACGCTTTATGAATTTGATGCAGATAAAAATGAAGACAAAGATGACTTATCGTCTTCCATCAGTATAGGCGACAATTGTATCGAGAAAGCTCATTTTCCCTTGTTCTCCCAACAGCCAAAATCTCTTCCACTCTCACCCCTTTGGCCCTCCTCCGGTCGAGATCCCTATTTAGGTTTTGTCACTGCTCACAATTTACCGGCGCAACGTGGATTGTCGATGTCGACGCCATGGGTGACCTTTCCCTCCACGAGCCCCCCTCGTCGTTCACCTGCAATTTTTGCAGTTGACAGGGTGTTGCGACAGCCAGGAAGTAATTCTGGTGGTTCGGCTGACTTGATTATTCGGAATGGGCACAGGGGACACTCAGTCTCGCTTTCGGTTGAGGAAAAGTACCCAAACTTTGTCGAGATTGATTTGGGGAGCGTGGCTGTGATCGAATTTTTAGGTGGGGGGGCTGGGGACGAGAATTTTGTTCCGGTTGGGGTCGACAGTGGTAGGAGCATACCCATCCAGTCGCTTATGGATTTTGATATAACGGTTCTGGTAGATGGGTCGATATCTTTGACTTTTACCCGCCGACTGCCTCCTGATTCATCAATCATTATAAGTGCTGAGTTTGAGCCGAAATTCTTGAGAATTGAAGATTTCACTGCTGATGTCAACCGGGGGATAGAGTGGGACGCCGGAATAGTCACATTTGAACAGGGGGACGAGGCGAGAGGAAGGAAGATCTGGAGAGGGGGAGGAGACATTCTCAACAACATAATAACTCCGCCAGCCTCAGTGACATTAATGAGTAACACAGCACTCTTCCATGCTCCACCCCCGGACATGTCTATGCCTTTCAACGTTATAACGTTGAGCTGCACTTTGGTTGCTTTTCTCGTTGGCACGAGTCTGAACATTTTCGTCAGGAAGCAGAGCAAGGCAAAAGGATTGATCTCGAAGTTAAAGAGACTTTGGAGGAAAAAAAGTAGGAGGAGGGGCAAAAACTGAGCTAAGCTCAAAAAGTAGAAAATTTCTTTTCACGAAAAGGTACTTCACGCTGTACATTACCTTAGCAATTCGGTCGCCGTGGCTTTCAAAGCTGATCATCGCTTGGCCCGGTTGCTGTCCCTCGCCCTCTTTCCCTTCCTCCCTCCCCCAACCTTCTGCATACCTGTTTTCTTGGAGCTCTTCATTCCCCCGCCAAAGTTTCCCCTTGGATTGTAGGAGCTCATGTCATTGATCGTCTTTTTGTCCATTTGTTTGAACCTTCCCCTCTTGCCTCCGTGTCCAAACTTGGAATCAGCGCGTTTCCTCTTTTCACCCTTCCCATTGCCTGCATATCTATCCAGCATGGTCTTGTCATAGCCGTCGTCATTGCTCAGAGCGGTTCCCCGGTTCTGGGCAGCGTTCTTCGCCCATTCGTCAACAGCCTTGAGATTATCGGATTTATGCTTTGCCTTCTGCTTGAGAGCGTCAGACTGTCGGAGGGGTTATCAGGGTTTGTTTGTTAGTGTTTAGTGTTTGTGTTCAGTTGGTTGGAGTTGGATTCCTGCACTCACCTGTTTTTCCTTGTATCTCAACTTCTGCTCCTTGGATGACTTGCGCTGCTCAAATGCCTCCATCTTCTTCTTCTCAAAGATAAGCCTGTCCTTTATCTTGCCCATTTGCTCATCACTTTTAACCATTTCGGCAAAAAAATCTTCAGGGCGTCGAAATGGGATGCCGAACTTGGCGCAGCTCTTCTCCCCTTTAGTCACGCCCCGAAGGGCAAGTTCATAAAATGCAACCTCGCGCTTAATATCGTCCTCCGCATCAGCTTCGGAGAGATTCAGGGCACCCCCACCTACAGTGAAACGCTCTGGCCATTCCAAGTTGCGAGAGGTAAGTAAAGCGGAGGCGGCTAGCAGACCCTTTTTGTTGTTTGTAAAATTGATGGGAGTGGGAGTAGGAGTAGGAGTGGGAGTGGGAGCAGAGTCGACCTGGTTGTCGTCAGAGTCAGAGTCAGGGTCAGAATCAGAGGAGGAGGAATCAGAATCACCCCCAACCTCCTCAAAATCACCAGAATCGTCCGCAGAAATTGCGTTGTTGTTCGTACTCTTCACACTGCCGATCTCATCGAATTTCCCTTCTGCAATCATCATGGCCAAGGCCCTCGCCTCAGCTGCATCCTCCCCACCTTCCTCAAATTCATCCATGTCAATTGTTGAAGACAGCTTCGACTTCAGGCTATCCATATCCACGGTGGAATTTGGTGGTGTAGTGTCGGTGCTTTTAGCACTTGATTTTGCTTTGGTCTTAGAGGCTGACTTGGCAGACGTCGCTTTCTTAGCCTTGGCCATGGTTTTTAGCCTGCCTGCGTATCGTGAAAACTTGGTTGTCGTAGAGTTTTGAGAGTTTTTTTATGCTTAGTTGAAGGGTATTTGATATATTTGCTATAATGTCGGGCCGTGATGAAAATATATGGGTTTACGATTCGTATAAAAGGAAGAATGATTGAAATAATTTTTATTGGTGGCGCTGATCGACGAGGTGACAAAAAAACTCCCATTCAATTTTCTCTGACAGTTAATTTTCCCTCCAAGGCCCAAATTGTTTCTTGTTGTATCTTCTCCGTCGTTAGATAAACAGCGAGTCTCACTCTGGACCTGAAACGTTCTCGAGCAAAAAAATTAGGCCGCCCTCTTTGATCTGCCTGAGCCCAACACGACACGAGATGATTCTTCTGTGCGACTTACGTCTTGTCATATGTCTTCTATTGGTACTACTCGTTTCGGCCAGCGATTCTTTGCATGCGCGTTGGAGCATGCCTGGACCATCCATCACAAGGACAAAGGGGAAGGTTGGGGGATGGGTAGTTGTTAGGGGTGGTGGCAGTGGTGGCGAGGAGCAGAAGGAGGATAATAAGGATATTAAGGGGGATGCAATAGATGCTTTTCAAGGTGATTCGATAGACGTCGATGACGGGGACAATCAGGTGTTTGACTCCAGTAGTGATGATGAGGGGGAGGAAGAAGAGGAAGAGAGAAATGAAAAGGAAGAGGAAAAACAAGATGAAAGTGAATTTGATAATGAAAATGAAAATGAAAATGATAGTGAGGAGGCAAAGAAAAAGGTTGATATGGCGGTCAATACTGAGGGGGAAGGGGGCAATGAGGATCCTAGTGATCATCAGCCCAGGGAAGGCTCGGACCATGCTGATCCAGACTCTTCTGACTCTGATTCGGCTGATTCAGACTCTGCCTCCATTGCTCCCGACTGTAGTGACTCTAGCGTGGTGATTAATACGCAATCCTCAGTATCAGGCGGTCAGAATCTGCAGTCTTCCCTCCTTCTTGCCGTTTCCCTCCGCTCTGATGGGAAGGAATACCACGACCAGGCCAACTTTCCCTTGGCTGCTGAGACATTTAAGAAGGCTGGAGACATCCTCCTCCCTCACCTTTCTCAGATCGAGAACGGTGATAGCAGCGTGGGCGGCAACAGTGACAGTGACAGCAAGAGCGAGAACAACGGCAGTGTCCTGACTGACTGCAATCTCGATGAGGCCCTCCTAGAATTTGCCACAAACAGAATCCACCAGTCTCTCTGCCTCTCGAAGTTGTCCTCTTTCCCCTCCGCTGTGGATGCGTGCAATTCGGTGATAAACCTGTCACCCGGGTTTTCTCGTAGGCTGCCACCGAGCGTGCTAGGGAGGGCTTATCATAGGAGGGGGAAGGCAAGGGAGGGGGAAGGGGACAAGGGGAGGGCACGGGAGGATGCCAGAAGGGGAGGAGAACTGGGGGACCAACTGGCAAGCAAAATGTACGGCAGGCTAGTCAGAGAAGAGGGTGGTGTTGCTGCTGGGAATGCTGCTGGCGGGACTGTTGCTAATACCTCAAGCGAATCTTCTCAAACTGACAGCAGTTTTCAGGGAGGAAACGATTTCTTTTCGTCCCTCTCCTCCCTTGCTTCCCCATCTATGAGCAGTCCAACAGCCTCAGCAGCGGGAGAAACAAATGATTCCTCTCCGCTTCTCTCAGCACTCACCAAAAAACTCCTCCTGACCCTCTCCCTCCCCTCCACGCAAAAGACCCTTCATACTTTCTTAACTTCCCTCACTCCTGGCTCTGCTCAGACATTGGCCTCAGCTTTAGGCATCAACCTAGGAGAAGAGAGAACCGGCGCCATTGTTAAACGCTGCAATAATGTTACGGAAGAGGGCATCCGAAAAAGTGTCAAAATTCTAAGCATTACCGTCAGGGTGGCTCAGGTGGCAAAAAAGGTCGCCAAGTTTATCGAGGAATATAAACACGTTATCGTAGCTTATGTTTTGTGGAGGTGGATCAAAGCGGCGGGAAAAGTAAAGGAGGCAAAGTAATGCCCGAGATGTAGGGAAGTGAAAAAAAGTAAACTGAAAAGTGTTGACGAAAATGTTGCCACAAAAAAATAAAATTACTCCGGCTTGAAGGGGTGCTTCTCAGCCATTGCGACGTACTCCTTCACTCCAACCTTCATGTCGTCGTATTTAAACATCCCGCTCCCGGCGATGAAGCAGTTTGCCCCTGCTGCGGAGCATCGCCCAATCGTCTCCTCCGTTGGCTTGATTCCACCATCAACCTCGAGATCTATCTCAAGCCCCCTATCATCAATCCACCCCCTAATTTTCTTTACCTTTTCAACCATTGTAGGGATGAAAGCCTGTCCACCAAAGCCGGGGTTGACCGTCATGACGAGTACGTGGTCGACAAGGTCGAGGACGTTCTCGATCATCTCAGCAGGAGTGTGGGGGTTGAGGGCCACAGATGGGATTCCTCCAAGTTGCCGGATTCGAGAGAGCGTTCGGTGTAGGTGAGTGCAAGCTTCAACGTGAACGATAACGACACCAGGCTCTGTGGAAAAAAAATGGGGAGAAAAGGGTGAGAATTTTGAGAATTTGAGGCGAGAAAAAAATTTGAGGCCCGAAGAATAAATAAAGCACTGAAGGAAGGTCACAAACGAGATGGTCTCACCTCCGTTTGGGCCCTTTGCAACCGACACCCACTCCTCTAGCATTGCATCTAGGCACTTCTCTGATACCATCAACTGCACTTCGAAGGGCAAAGAGGTATACTTCCGGCAATCTCGGATTGTGGATGGGCCAAATGTCAGGTTGGGCACAAAATTTCCATCCATAACGTCAAACTGAATCCGATGGCACCCAGCCTCTTCCATCCGCTGGACAGACGACGCAAGGTTTCCAAAATCGGCCGGAAGAACAGAGGGGATTATCTGAATTGGGAGAGGCATTCTAGATGCTGTCGTAGAGGAGAAAAATCGGACTGCTAGTGTGCAGAGAACCGCTCTCAAAGTTCCCTGAGAAAATGCCGTGACGAAAAAGTAAGGGGGGGGGTATCTAATGGAATTAGGTGGTTTAAACCTTTGGTGGGAAACTTTCTGTTTTGCTGACCCAGCGGGAGGCGCCTTATTTCCAATTTCTCAACCTCCTCCATCCAGTATTTTTATGCATTTTCTGTTGGGGAGCTTAGATCATCCGTTCCGAAACGAAACCAGGGCGGTGTAAAAAAGGGACTATCGAGGGTCACACCTCCATCAACAACGTGTGAAGAATCGGACAGGTTGTGCCTTTTTCCTTTTTTCGCCTTTGGGATGTCAGGATCTTGTTTGTTCGGCTTGCTGCTCGTCTCAAACATTGCAACCTTTGTGTCTTCTTTTTCTGTGTCGTATTTTGCTTACGGGTCGAATCTGAATCGGTCGGTCCTACAAGTTCGAACAGCATCGCTCTTCATCCCACCACCGGTAGCAGTACGGCTGCCTGACTGGGTGTTAACCATTAACCTGGGAACGGCTGCAAGTGTTGAGGAGTGTGTTGGCGGTTATTGCGAGGGGAGAGTTTACGAGCTTAGCCCTCGTGCCTTTGCTTTGCTCTGTGCAACGGAGGTGAGAGGGAGCGTGTTCGTTGCTGGTGTTCGTTGCTGGTGTGCCACATTCGCCAGGGCCGATGATGCTCTGCTATGCTCTCGTTTACTGTCGTCGCTGTAGCTAACAGTTGTCATTTTTCTTCTTTTCTGGCACATCTTGCTTGTAAAGGGTGTTCCGCTGGCTTATAAGGTCAAACCCGTGGTAGGTGTGAACATGATTGATGGCAAAGATGTGAGGGCATATACTTTTGTTAGCGGTAGAGGCATAAAGAAAAACAAGACGACGAAAAGTTACAAAAAAATTCTCGTAGAAGGAGCTAAGGAGGGAGGGTCGAGCCTCGAGTACATTCGTGAACTTGAGAAGCTTGAAACGTATTCATGAAGGGAGGAGGAACAACAAACAACAGTACAAAAAATCGACGAGCAGAAAGAAAAAAACAAAAGTGATAAGATTTTCCTTCAAAAGCACTTCAGTCATTTTATTTTTCCTAGCACAACCAAGCACTTTATCTGTACGACTTCTGGAACCTGCTGCGGGCAGAACGTCCTCCGTACTTCTTGGGCTCGCACCGGCGGGGGTCGGCAATGAGAAGGCTCCGGTCATATCCAATCAAAAGATCCCTGATCTCCTTCTTGCTGGCCTCATCGACGAATTTCTGGTAGTAGGCAACGATGGCCTTGGCAATGGATTGCCGGATGGCGTAGATCTGGGCAGTAATACCTCCCCCCTTGACACGGATTCGGATGTCCAAGTTAGCAAATTTATCCTGACCAAGGATGAGGACGGGCTCGAAAGTCTTCAGGCGAAGAATCTCGGGCTCGAGCAATTCAATGGGGCACCCGTTGACCTTGATGAGGCCACGGCCTGTCTTGCAGAAAGCGACGGCAGTGGCGGTCTTCTTTCGGCCAAAGACCTGGACACTGTTCACGGTAGCCATGTTGTTATTCTGGGATATTGTTGGTGAAGGTCTATAAGGGGTGGGTTAGTACTACTATTTCAAGAATAGCTGGTGATTTATGCCGTACCAGGGACGCTAAGTAATAACAGAGACCGCCTCCTTTTCGGCAGGTGTACTTGGTTGCAGGGGTGACTTTCGCGAAACAAAAACGCATCCAGGGCACCTCATTCACAATATTCTACCCGAAGATGCAGTTTTATCACGATTCATTCACCACAAGACCACCCTCAGCCCCCACTATCCAGGTTCGCGAAATAGTGGGCTCACCAACAGGGGCCTTATGCTGGTCCCAAACGGAATAACTCAACCCAAGAGAACACGAGCAGCTGAAATGTACTACAACACGACATGAACCGGGGGATTCAAGCCCGTATCGATAAATTTGGGGCAGCTACCCCACCCAAACGAAAGGCTCGTCTGATGAGCTTGTCGAGGCCAAGCACGCCAAGGATTTAAGGTTTTGGAATTAAATGCGAGACCGAGGGCATCAAAATCAAACAAGATAGCCATACGCCGATTTTCATGAGCGCTCAATTCTTCTACTTACCGTTGGATTGGATTTGTGATTGGGGATGGGGAGAGGGGCGTGGATTGGACTGAGAATCACCAAAACGTCAAAAAAGAACGAATAACCGTATCAACCCTCACAATCATATCATCAATTGCTCAAACCAACTTAATAAACGCAAAACTGGTTTATCTCGTTCTGTGTTCTTCCCTGTCGTCCTTCTTCCTCCCCCCTTCCCACCTCAATCTTCCCCACAAATAAGAAACCGACGAAAGAAGAACACTTGAACCTACACACACGCACACCTATCGACCTATTAATCCGGTCAAATGTCAAAGCGCAAAACCGATGATGACAAAGATTATCAGTTTTCTACATGGGAGCTAGTGAACCAGGGTGCAGAAGCACGCATTTGGCGGATCAATCGATCTTGTTCGCCTTCGTCTATCCCTCCCGAGGTAAATAAAATGCTGTCTAATAGCCGCAAGTCTGTGATTGCGAAAGAGCGCTTCAAGAAGACATATCGTCTTGAGGTTCTTGACAAGAAAATCACCAAACAACGGGTCAATGGAGAGGTAAAGTGCATTGCTAAGTGCAAAAAATGTTCGATTGACGTTCCTGATGTTTATTATGTAGACAAGGAGAAGTCGATAATATATATGGAGGACTTGTTACCCGATGAAGCGGCATCTGATGGCAGAAAGCCGACCACTGTGCGTGACTTTTTAATTGCCAATGATATAACTAGTGACAATGCAGTCAATGTATGCAAGTCAATGGGCAGAACGATAGGGAAGATGCACGCTGCTAATGTGATTCATGGAGACCTCACTACAAGCAACATGTTTTTGAGGGACTCTTCAATACCAGATATTGCGGAGGTCACAGTGATTGACTTTGGGCTGGCTTCCCAAAACAATAACAATAGGAGTGGTGAGGATAAGGCTGTCGATCTGTACGTGCTGGAGCGAGCAATGATCTCCACGCATACAGGTAGCGAGCCGCTAATGGTGCACGTATTGTCAGAGTACGGGAAACAATTCAAGCCTGACGATTGGAAGAAGATCAGCACGCGTCTGGAAGCTGTGCGGCAGCGGGGAAGGAAAAGGGAATGTTTTGGCTGAAATTGAAAAAGTAGGAATAGCTTTTTTTAAACAGTGGGCTTGTGCAAGCAGCAAATTCGTTATCTCCATTTTGTTATTTACACACTTTTTTCTATCATCTCAGGTTCTTTTTGAGCTCTAAAAGGGCGTCAATGCCGAGCTGCACTCGCTGGAAACTTGAGCTGCTCGAGTTCAGGGTTTCATAGGACAGCCTGCATGTGGCATCCAGGAACTCGGCGAAGACTATTTCTTCAAGCTCGAGCTGCCTCGGGGGATCTCCTTGGGCAGAGTAGAAGGCGTTCGTGGCCACCTTGCTCATACGATCCTCTGCCGTGTTGGTGCCCTCACCTGGGAGTCGCATCAAGAGGCCAGCATCTTTGCACACTGACTGGAAGCAATCTATCGTCATGACGCCATATTCGCTCCCAACGTAAAAGTCATAAATGACCTTAATGTAAGGCCTTGTATCTGTCAATAAATCGTCGAGGGATTCATTCTCCATGATGTCCTTCATTTTGCTATCCCTCCTATTGTCCCAATGCCCCTCAAGGTACTCTTCGACAAAGCTTTGCAATGATACGGCGGAGCGCTTGGTTCCGGTGCTCTTTTCGTGCAATGCGGTGTACACTATTGCAGCCATGAATTCTCCCAGTTGAAGTGACTGCTCTGTGACGTCCTCCTCATCTATTTCCCCATTTTTATACTCGTCCGTTTTGAATTCCTCCCCCCTATTTTCCCCCTTGCATTTTAGGAAGACCCTCCGAATGTCCTCGACATCCTTGTAGGCGTGAAAGATGCGCGCAGCGTGGAGCATATGTGTGAACTCCGCAAACGTTATGCCGCTTTGTTCAGGTGTAATGGAATTGTTGTTTTTGCTATCTTCCCCCACATAATAAACAAAAACGTCTTTGAACAGTCCATAAACATCAGTAAATACCTCCCTCAACTCCTCTCGATCTTTGTTGGAACCAAATGAAACTACATCTTCTACGGCTCCCCATTGTGAGTCAATCTGTCCAGAGTATTGGCCTTTCGATGAGGAATCCAAGGTAATATTGCTCACTGAAACACTGCTGTCAATTCCGAAGCTGAGTTAATTCGTTGGTTGGAAAGGAAGGGTGAGGGGATTAATTGGGAGGAGAGTTGGACTATGCAATGTAAGTGATAGTAAATTCTATGCGAATGGCCGTTCTTACCTTGCACCACCATGAATCATTTTTCTTCTCCGTTCTTCTTCCTTTTCTTTCTTGGCCCTCTCCCTTTCGGCCTTTTTCTCCATCGCCTCTCTAACCATCTCTCCCTCCAATCTAACCTCGCTCGCCTCCCCGACCATAAAAGCCTCCTCCTGCCACTTTGTCATCTTCGGAGCTCCTACAGAGTTAGTCTCGACTTTTTGCTGAAGGGTGATGTTGAGTGACTGCCCATCCTCAAGGCAAGATTTTATAGTCGCAGTCGGGGGGAGCATATTCCCTTGCGAGTCAGTTATCATCGAAGGCAAGTAAAAGCCAGATTTACTGTCCCCTCCCTGAAATCGAAGTTGTTAGATGGCCCATGTACATGTATTTGCGTTCTTTTCTTGTTGACGTCGTTCAAACATTGTTTTTGTCGCTCATAAACTTACCTCACGGAACCTTGCACAACCTCGAGGCTTGCGAGACTCAAACATCTGGGAAGCAACAAGCCCAAGCCACATTAATGTCTGTTCCCCTTCCCCGCAAGGGACTTTCAGGGTCGTCGTCTCGTTGATCCTGCACTCTAACTTCATGTTAATTGAGAAAAGGTTTTCAAGATTTTTGAGTTGAATAGAAATGCTATGAGGAGAGAATCAGACTATTTCACTTGGTGTGCTGGGAATGTAGTAGAACTGAGATGCAGAAAGGAAAATAAGGCATAAACGCTTAAAATTGACTTCAATGATGGGATTACCAGTTTCGAGCGACACGGGTGCAAAACGAAACGTGCGTCCTCCTCCTTTCCCTTGCGGTTGAACTTTTATCTTCTGTCCTGCTGCTCCCTTGTCGTATTCTATCCCCCTCCTGGTTTTAATACCGCACAATCTATTCCATTTCAGTGTTATTGCCCCTGTCCATCTATTTGCCCAATGTCGGCGATGGCCAGCCCTTCTCCTTCCCCGGAAGCACTGAAACACAAAGATGCGGGAAACGAGCACCTGAAGAATGCCAAATATCATTTGGCGGTAGAGGCCTACAGTAACGGCATTGAAATTGAGCCTAGCTCAATCCTGTACTCCAACCGAGCAATGGCTTACATTAAACTTGAACAATATGGGCAGGCAATTCTTGATGCGGATGCCTCGATTGCGCTCGATAGCAGCTATGTAAAGGCCTACTACCGTCGTGGTAGTGCATCCTACGCTTTGGGTAAACTCAAGCAAGCGAAGAAGGATTTCAAAGCAGTTGCAAAACTAAAGCCCAAGGACAGGGACGCTCGTGCCAAGCTTTCAGCGTGTGAGAAAGCTCTGAAGGAGAAGGCATTTGCGGAGGCGATTGTCAGTGAGGAGACTCTACCCCTGAGCGAGACTCTCGTTGTGGAGAACATTGCCATTGATGAGAGCTATACTGGACCCCACCCTGGGGTAGGGAATGTCAGGATTGAGAGTGAGGATGAGGAAAGGATGATGTTCGAGGTCGGAAATTTGCCCCGTGAATTCGTCCTGAAGGCAGTGGAGACTTTCAAGAATCAGGTGAGTTTGTATCGAGCGTGTTTGCGGGTGGTTTCAGATACGACCCCAACATTTGATTAACCCTCCTCACTTTGTTGTTGCCAAATTTCGCCTCAGAAACTGATACACAAACGTTATGTAGCGCGGCTGCTTGTCAGCGCGAAAAAACACTTTCAATCCCTCGACTCGCTGGTAGATCTGGAGGTTCCCGATGTCGGCTCCGATGGTACTCCTGAAAGTGCTCGCATAACAGTTTGCGGAGACACCCATGGCCAATTTTACGACGTACTGAACATTTTCGATAAGAATGGCTTTCCATCAGCTTCCAACCCTTACCTTTTTAACGGTGACTTTGTGGACCGCGGCTCCTTCGGCGTGGAGGTGATTCTTACATACCTTCTGTTCAAGATCTCAGATCCCCGCAGTATTTATCTTTCCAGAGGAAACCATGAAACCAAGAACATGAACAAGATCTATGGATTTGAAGGGGAGGTCAAGCACAAGTACGATATCAACATTTTCAATCTCTTCCTTGAACTCTTTTGCGAGCTGCCCTTGGCGGCGACAATCGGAGGGAAAGTGTTTGTGACCCACGGGGGGCTGTCTAGCATGGATGATGTCACACTGGGCCAGATACGGAGTCTCAAACGAGGTTGCGAACCTCCCGAAGGTGGCCTTTTCTCCGACTTGCTCTGGTCTGACCCCCAACCATTTCCGGGTAAAATGCCTTCCAAGAGAGGAGTAGGCTACTCATTCGGCCCTGACATCACGGAAAAGTTCCTTTCGGCTAACAATCTGAATTTGCTGGTCCGAAGTCACGAGGTTAAGGATGAGGGCTATTTGGTTGAGCACGGGGGCAAGTGCATCACGATATTTTCAGCACCCAACTACTGCGACAGCATGGGTAACAAGGGAGCATACATACATTTCGGGCAGGATCTTGTGCCTAAATTCACACAGTTTGACGCTGTAACACACCCTAATATTAGGCCCATGGCCTACGCACAGGGAATGGGTGGGTTAATGGGCCTGTAATGATTCGATTCCCCTCGATAATAAATTAGGGCCGGCCAATTGAATCGAATATTAAAGTGGACTGATAAGTTCAGAAAAAAATGAAACAATGAGCAGAGTTTTTTTCGTGTGGTGTTTTTGTTGGGGGCAAAATATTCCACTCTTGGTAGCGTGTGCTTTGCGTCGTCTATTTTAATCTTACAAACGTAGAACGATACGCATCGTCCACAATATCGTTGATGCCCTCTCCCTCCAGATCCGAAGATACTACATTTTGGTCACCACTTTCTTCCTCCTCTGCTGGAATCCTTTCGACATCACCACCTCTGCCACCCTCAATCACGACAATTCCCCCAAATCCTTTGTCAAACCCCACTACATCTTTGCAGAGCTGAACGGCTTCATCCTTTGTCACATCTAGCCACACACTCCGCCTGTTCGACCTCCCACCACGGCGTCGCACAAACTCTCCTACCCTCCCCTCGACCCTAGAATTGGAGGTAAGACCAAGGTTGGCGCCACTTATCACATAGCCCCCGTCACCACTCGAAACTGGGAAAGAACCACCGCCCCAAAATTCCGGAGGAGTAGTCGTTGACGTTGCCTGTGTCGATAGTTTGTTGATGAATGGATGGAAACGTGGAAATGATGACGGTATGGATGTGGTGCCATTGCTCAATGTGTGAGAAGATGTCGACAAGTGCAGCGAGGTTCGAGACGTGACGATTGCCCACGCATATCGCACGACGAACACAACTTACCTGCAGTGAGTTACCTCCCCCTGAAATACCTGATCCAACTCCTCCTCCATCAAACTCTGAAACAAAACCAGGATCAATGCCCATAGAAGTCACAGGACATAACGAGATTCTGCTCGAAAAACAGAAACTTCCATCCTCAGTAGGCACCCTGACATCCTCGACAGAACATATAATGCCTCTGCAGTCCGAATAAGGGTCAGATTGTAAAGACGGCTTGATATGGGCGAGGAGAGAATAGCTCAGGGGAGGACTTAAATTCACCCTAGCATTGAGTTCTTCCTCCCCATCAAATTTACGCAAATAATACTCCTTCCACCAAGATGAAACCAGAGGAACGTGTAGGCGACGCCGAATACCTACGTCGAAATCGCTACCAGATCCCCCACCGTACTGTCCCCCCACTCCATTGACATAAATAACTGTGTCATTTTTTGACTGGGTACGTGGGAGTGAGGGAATGTGAATATTCCGGGGAATCGCACGTTCGGGGACAGCCGGAGGGACAGAGCCATCGTCTTGGGGGGAAGGTGGGAATTTTGAACGCAGAGTCGTGCCTATGATGAGCGTTGGATGCTCTCTTTCAATCTTTGCTGTCTTTGTCGGTGGAAGGAGGATGGCAATTGCAGTATGG